>Ga0307512_10000455_pt1 | contig 60064 bp, 57 predicted proteins | sample 14_EM_MG_FD_200267 | JGI IMG/M metagenome (GOLD analysis project Ga0307512, IMG submission 200267) | Populus trichocarpa ectomycorrhiza microbial communities from riparian zone in the Pacific Northwest, United States - 14_EM | ecosystem: Host-associated > Plants > Roots > Unclassified | place... | reverse complement strand
TAGACGACTCGCGATCTCTCTGGGATCGCTAGCGATAATCTTACCTATCAACTACTCTATTATATTACCACATCCACGTGTGCAACCGTATCTTCTCATATACTCTCATACGCGGCCATATACGGAGATACGGCCTTACAAATCGAGGGAAATCTTCTCATCCTTAGCATGGGACATTCATATACCAATGTTCCTGTGTAGGTATTCTTTGCCCAAGTAGTGTATCCCTAGGTTGGCCGTAGAATGCTTCTACAAGTGGGCTTCTTAGATGTTGCAAGAGCTGTAGGTGTACATGCAAACTGAAATAGGTGCACCTCATTCAAATAGAAAGGATTGTAGTCATAATGGCGCTGACTCGGAAATCGTCACCAACTTCAACTTGATTCTCGATATGGCCTCATTCAGGAGTACGGTTACTCTTTCCATTGTAGGTGCTTGGAATGGTGATTGTACTCAGTTGACTCGTAGGGATGGTGTTTGAACTCAATTGGATTGCTTGTATTGGAATTTTGTCATTGGTTAGGTGAAATTGTGGTGTACTGTACTCGTGATAATCGTCGTCTTCATTGCCGGTGATGTGTCTTGTGGACCAATTTGTCTCTGACTTGACTCTGCGGAACATTAACACAGTCAGGGGTGCGGTTGTAACTTCTCCAGTGTCCGGTGATCAATTGCAGCCATGGGAAGTAATTGATGCAGTCATGAATTCATCTGGATGGATTGTATGCAATTGAACTCTTTGTATGCATCAGGGAATCGTCTGGTGATCTGCTGATACGACGCATCTGAAAGAGACGTATAACTGGTCAACTCGTAATCCCATAGGTGAAATATATCGGTTTACTGAAATAGCAATAATCGTGTAACGGCACGTATGCCTGGGTTCGGCCTCGTAGATATATGCATGGCAATTTTAGGCATACTGTTGCAAACGTGGATGTGAGTGATAGTAGATGTCGATGTATAGGTGAGAGTAGTGCTAGAGATCTAAGGGTCATGGTGAGCCAACTATGTAGAATGACCGTTACCCAGCCCCAGGTCACGTGCCGCCGTGACACCCAATATTGCAAGCACCGCCTTGGATTCTTCTGTGTTGCTCTCGCGATTGAACAGGTATGAGGCAAACAGAAATTCATTGGAGCTGGGTGCACAGGGTTCCATCTGGTGTCACCGCACTAATAAACATTCATTAACAGCGGATATCAGTTCACCACATCTGAATTGAAGTGACTTCGAATTGCATTTCCGCCTGGTTACACTGTCGGAATTAATCATGGCCTCTTCGACTGCAGCAGAGTGATGATCCTGCAGTATGCTAGCACTTGCATACACTGGAACATGGTGATTGGCCCAAACTGCATCTTTGTCCTGAAACTGAAGCAGTTCTGCAGCTGCCCAACTGTTGGTCAACAGAATTCCACACTCATCAGGTAAACCCATTTCCAGAACATAAGGCCGGAAGTGGCAGTGTAGAGTGGATAGATAGGAGGTGGTAGAGTCTAGGGTTCTTGTACCATCATAAGTTCGCAATCCTGTCATCTTGACATTGACCATACAGTTGCTGGTGTAAATTTAGAATGTGCTGATAGGTGCAGCATTAGTGTTTCCTCAATTTTGAGGCTGTGTTTGTTGCATTCAATTCCACCATCACTGATTCCATCATTTCACTTGTCATATCTCCCTCGAGTTGAACGGTTGCCACTGATTTCTAGGTAGCTTCAAATCTATGAAAGGCTGTGCCTAGTATGACTTGTATTGACTTGTTCAGCACATTCTTGGTGGTGACTACTGGTTTCAGATTTACCATCTCCTGTACTATCACATTGGCAACCAGGGGTGGTGCTGCTTGGTCATTTACAACAGAGGCATATTGCGGCTATCTGTTGCACTCCACCTGTTTCACCATGTGGGCCTGCTTCTTGTAATCAAGTTGCTTCTTTAAACCAACAATGTCTTCAGGTATTGCGTCCTCTTTCTGATCATCTGCCTCACACAGTCAGATTAGATCTTGAACTGGTTCATAATACCCATCTCTGACCACATGGGACCAAGTGGTAACCTTGTCGGGGATGGCCACCTGCGCAACCATGCAGGGGTGAATTGAGGATCTCAGTATGTTGGGCTTGATCGTCATCCGTCCAGGGTCTGTGCCTACTGAATCCCTCTTGCTGTGCATCTTTGAAGATGCCGCTGGCCCCAGGTGCTCTCAACATACACACCACTTCTATAGCTGCATTCTTTCAACCTCCAGCAGGGTTAAGGGGAGTAGCAGCAGATATTTTCTTTATTGTTATAGTATTTCGTTGGGGCAACATTCATCTTTTTCACTGTCAGAAAGTCATCTGTGATCATTTCAACTGCTGCTCCCCAAATCAAAATTGGGCTCCAGCAAGTATATGGTACAAAACAAGCCAATCTCACAGTTTTCGAACAACTCTATCAGTATGAAGTGAATACAGTCCAATCTCTTTCTATATGGGCAAGGTCTATCTTCCCACCATTCCACCCAATGTTGTGGATATGTACGTACCTGTTTCTCGCCCATGCGCTATGCAGAGCTGCACCTCATGTGAACTCTTTCTTTCTCTCCGCATTTGGCCAGCCCTGTTCATTAGCTAATATTTCAGCCGTGTTAATATGGTGAGTTCATAATGTGTATCTCATTTAGGTGCTTCTTGTTCAATTCTTGGCGCATTGCCCTACAACAACTGGCAGTTATTGTATCAATTGCATTGTTGATAGGAGTACTAACAGTTGGCATTTGGTATTCGAAATCCATCTACTCCAGTGCATCTGACATTATGTAAATCACAATACTGGACTGCTATCCACAATATACATAAGAATGGCAGAAATGACATCTCCAGGACCCTGTCAAGTCTTACCTTGACTTGCATTCTCCTTGCCCCAATGCCTCTTCCTTGCTCCATTTTCCTGTTATTCTGACAAACTTTAGACTATATGTACCCTGATATACATAACTTTCTATATTCCCCCACTTTGTCTTTTGACATCACAGGAGATGGTTTGGATCATGAATAATTCTTTTTCCATCTAGATAATACACAACATCACATGACTTTATGAAATGAATAGGTTCCATTGCCAAAGAAATGGAGCTATGTATATACTTTCCTAGCATAGTATCCACTCTCAAAATCCTGGAATCCAGATGTGGCTATGGCATTTCTATTGTTCAAACATCACATGTCAGCCCCAAATATATCATATGAGTCACACCAAGCAACAGTGCAGGCTCTCCCACTACCGAAGTCTAGTGGAGACCAGAAAATTGAACAACATCAGGCAGGGCACAATCAGTGTGTTTCTTGATTCCAAGTGGCTACATTTGAGATAGCATAATGTTTCATGGAGGCAATTGACTTCACAAAGACTCCACTGCCAATAATATCAAATGTCAAGTACTGTATAGTTAAAGAAGGTGTGGAACTGGCCATTTAAGCTTACAATTTTCAGTGCAATTATGCAGGTTTACCATTAGGTATACCATCTGTTTGTTGATTGATTTCTATTCAATCTCTTAATATAGATCTGCAATCACAAGCAGCAGTCGGTGTTGCACTCAGTGTAATGCTCCTCTATCAGACTTTCAATATTGACTACTTCCCACAACATACATAGTCAACACTAACGATTACTGCCATGTGAGGATGATTGGCAGATGGAGCTGCTTAAACTGTTTTCCATAGTTACCAGTTGGATTTAGGCTCTGAGACTGCACTAGGCATCCAGGTCAAGAAGCTTCTGATTAATTATTCATATCTCTCCAAGGTTATAAATGATAGGAAATTACGATTCAACTGAATGGCAGTGCTAGAATCACTTTACTATCTATTTTCTTTACCACTAATCACTTGGGGCACCAACCTACCATGTCTCTGTTCTTTTGACCGCTTGCTGTGCAACCTTTAGCACTGGTGGGAACAGCTATTCCTTTTATACTATCTGACAATGCCACTGGAAAGAAGGGTATCTTTAAGTTTTCTCAGGATGAATATTGAGGTAAATTTTGCTCTTCCCTGGTTAGAACATTTACTGCAGATACCACTGCACTCAGCAAGCATACATTAGTGGGCTGCTTCATACCCTACCTTCGGTGCACCTCCAGTTGGATTGGTGCACCTCCATCCATAATAATGATTCTCAACAAGGATTGGTGCTCCTGTATTTTCTTCCCTGCTATGTACACCCCCATCAGTGCTTATTTGCTGGAATATGCGCACCTCAATCTGGATTTGAGCTTCTGGATGCCATTCTCCTCTCCATACCATCTCATCATAGCTTCACTGCTGGGAAAGATCCTCCTCAATTACTGTCCACACTTGTGTACTGGCTTTGGCACTGCTCTATTTCACTTTGAACTTAATACCCCCCATTTGGCACTTAGCTGAAGTGATAGGTGCTCATTAATCATGCTTAGCACTTCTTGGCCTGTAAATTTGGTCTCCTCTATTTTGTTCTACCTTCCTTCATCACTTACTGTACTTCCTTATTTCCACACAGCATTCACTTTCATGAATTCCTAGATGTCCTGGTGCCACTTCCCGTTTTCACCGAAATATATGATATTCCTTTCGACACTCCTTTTTGATTCACTACAGACTACAATCTCATTACAAATTTGTTAGATATCACAAATCAAGCCAAACAACATTGGAATTCAATTTCACCCCCTTTACCAGATACAAATCATTTCCAAATACAGGTATTGCATCCAGCTTCTTTGCATTGATCATAAATTGTGTGTTTCTGGTTCCTTCCACCCTGACAGAGTTGGAGATATAGTGGAGAATATTCAAATATTATTCAATTGATATCATATAATAGCATACTCAGCATATTGTTTCGGTGTACTTGCTTGTATTTTCGGGTAAGCTGTCTTTTCAATTGGTTCCTTGGAGCAGCAATTCAAAATATAGGATGTTGAAGATAATGATAGCAAGTATACTACAATTTGGAAGTTCATAATTAACAATAATGCATGAATCGTATTTGCTGAGGATGGTGATCTGTTACTTTTGTACATCTGGAGTGGCTCAGATATTTCCTGCTGTCGTCCAAATTGAATATTCTTATAATCCCAGGTGTCACCCTGAGTCTCTGTGGGATTCCTGCCTTGGTTGGGTGATAGTCCCTGGTGCTACCAAAGTTATTTCCAGCACTCAAACATGCTTTCAAACATGTTACAGTCACTTGCATCATGTTTCCATACTAGTCATCAGTTCTATCCTTACTCCCAAGACCAGCCAGAATGCCTTCCCACAGTAAGATTCTCTCCCAAAATTAATACTTGTAAGTTTACACTCCACCTCCATTCACAGACTCCCAGAGTCTCCCAGTGGCCACACTATACTTTGCTGATATATTCTTGCTTGGCATACTACTTTCTCTCAGTCATGTTACACTTGCTTGGCCTGACTATAATTGCTCGACCTTGCTTCATTTGATTCAGCTTGCAATACTCTCAGTGTTGCTACATGTAATTGATGTGACTATACTTGCTTGACCTTACCACATTTGCTCTATCTTGCTACACTTGTACAACATTACTATACTCACTTGCTATAGAAAGTACATATAGTACATATTAGCTGGGTAATCTCTTTTGTATATATATATCACCCAGCCTCTGGAAATAAATGTTTTATACTTTGCACCTTTCAACTTGATACCAATACTTCACCATTTTACTTGCTTATAAAAGGCATTTGATATTGCGTTCATTGAGTGGTGTGTATTCATTAAAACTTTCTTTAAGAGAAATGAAGTATAGTTGACAAATGGGATAAATAGACAGATAAAAATACAAAAGCTGAATAATAATTCAATAGGTCAAGGTAGCAATTGGAACATACAATGATATATACTGCAATACAAAGTTAGTTACTCTGCTATACCAGAGGGAACTCAGAAGTATTCAAGAACAGAGACAGAACCTACAGTAAAAGATAACGAGAATATGGTATATTAACTGTGCAATAATATCTCATGACTATAGTAAGATTGTTTACTATACTGCTTGTAATAACCAAGACATTATGACTGCAGCAATTTAACAATATATATGGCAATGGACCTTTGAAACTGACATCAACATCAATATCAATACCAGTTTATGGAAGTTGAAATTCTGTATCATGTACAGCATACTGATAAAAGACAATGAGATGATTACAATACAAACACATGTTTTTGATATCAACAAATTGGTGGACACCAAGTAGTTGATTTGATATATGTCAATTCAAAGGAACCCATCTGATTGCCCAGATACCAATTAATTAAAACAATACCAACCACTCAACACGACACCAAATAAGTAATACAATAATCATATTAAGAAAACCACATCACTATCTCAGCCATGTTAATGAGCTGGGTTACATTTCACAGTTCTATGGAAGCACCAGTGGGGTATAATAATGTACAGTCAGATGCCACTTCTTAGTATGATATAAGTGCATGTTGAAATGTTTTTGGAGAGTCCAAGGCTTTTGAACAAGAGTTTGAAAGATTTTTTGAGTGGAAAGCTTGATTTTGAATACTGTAGAATATAGGAGTACAATCGATATATAATAGTCAGGTAATATCTATTGACTATAGATATTAGCTAGCCTACATGAATAGACATTAAATACTTTTACTTAATCTTATAACACTTTGCTATACTATCTTCTATTGGCCTGCTACATTCTAATAGCCTTGCTATACTAACTTGCCTTTGCCATACCAGCATAGTTATGCTACCCTTTCTCACAGTAATTCAATTTGCTAAGATTAAACAATCCTTAGAAGTAATCTCTGACAAAAATGAGTTATGCAATATCTAGTGTATAGAAAAGCTGATTCCTGTATGAAAATCCATAACATATGTAATATGTGGCACTATGAGATTTTATTGACAGGTATATTGGCTAGATTACTATAATACACATGTAATTATGTGAACTTGATTCTATATATTATGCTGCATACAACAAAGTTGAAACCAAGCTACATAATATAGTACATCGACAAAAGTGCAAATCGACTATAGGAGGCGCAACGCGCACACGCGCAGCTCATAGCAAGCTTCCCGTGGACCCCTGCGCGACAAGCAGCCTATTGTCATCTATAGTCAATTCAGATAGATGTGCGTGTGGGCCTATGGAACTATATATGGCTGCCGGCCAGAGATGGACCAATGCTTGTCTTTAGTGCCTACTGTTGTACTGGTACTGTACACACTATCGCTGTGAGTCTGCATGAGAGCCCGCTGACGAGTGAAAGCCTGCTCTAGAGCCTACTTGAGAGCCTGCTTGAGAGCCTGTTTGAGAGCCTGCTTGAGAGCCTGCTTGAGAGCTGCACATCAGGCGGAGTAGAGTTTTCCTCCACTGGAAGCCTTTGGCCGATGGTAAACTCTGAGTTTGTGGAAGCAATTGGCTAATAGAAGCCTCTAAGTCCATGGAAGCTTTGGCTAATGGAAGGCTCTAAGTCCGTGGAAGCTTTGGCTAATGGAAGGCTCTAAATCTGTAGAAGCTTTGATGTAATGTTGACGTAGCCAACCTACTTGTCTAGGTGCTTCTGGTTCTATGATCACCATCACCGATACGAACACCATCGCTGTCATCACCATCGCCTTCATCACCATCGCCGTCGTCACCATCGCCGTCATCACCATCGCCGTCATCACCATCGCCGTCATCACCATCACCATCATCACCATCGCCGTCATCACCATCGCCGTCATCACCATCGCCGTCATCACCATCGCCATCATCACCATCGCCATCATCACCATCGCCTTCATCACCATCACCATCATCACCATCGCCATCATCACCATCGCCATCATCACCATCGCCATCATCACCATCGCCATCATCACCATCGCCATCATCACCATCGCCATCATCACCATCGCCATCATCACCATCTGCCCCGGCCCAAATGTGCACCCATACACCCACAATCAGTGGGAAGCGAGCAGCAGATTCCGCTAGATAATCTGAGTCAGAGATCTGCTCTCCCCAAAATCCAATTGTGTACCATTCCTACAGAATCTAAGGCTGCAATTGTCAACACCATGGTCGTGAGACATTGTGAGATGTCGTTTCGGTGGGCGCGCTAAAGATAAGATTCAGACTATGATATAGACCGAGGTCATGATTTCGGCCGCCCGCCACCTGCTACCCACCACCTGCCACATGCCACACACCACCTTCCTCACGCCTCCCGGTGCCTAGCGTCTGCAACTCAACAAGTCTCTGGATCGAGCATTCAGGAGCATATTCGGGAGGAGTAGAGTTTTCCACGGGAAGCTTTTGGCCGATGGAAAACTCTGAGTTTGTGGAAGCTTTGGCTGTGGAACGCTCTAGGTCAGTGGAAGCTTTGATGCTGATGTTGACGTAGCCAACCTACTTGTCTAAGTACTTCTGGCACTATGATAACTATCACCAACACCATCACTATCACCATTGCCATTGCCATTGCCATTGCCATCATCTCCATCAGCTCCAGACCAAATGCGCACACATACACCCACAATCGATGGGAAGCAGGCAGGAGATTCCGCTTGAAAATCTGAGTCGGAGATCTGCTCTGCCCATGTTCGAAATGTCTACCTTTGCCGCGGAATCTAAGGCTACAATTGTCAACATAATGACCATGAGGCATCGTGTGATCTTGTCATGGTGTGGTGGGAAAATCCGTTTCTCACCACCACCGCCACTCAGCTTGGCAGAGGACTGAGCTACGGCGAGTGTATGGAGATACAGGGATGACGGCGATGGACTGGGCAACGGGGGCGGACGGAAATAATGGGGTGATGGACATGGACAGAGCGACGGGGAGTATATATTTGGGAGACCCTGGGGTAGATAGACTTTATCTCATCTTGTATCTCATATCATCTCATCTCATATCATCTCATCTCATATCATCTTATCATACAACGAATTACACACTCTATTGTTCCCAGCTTTTGCTCTCACTCGCTCTGTCCGAGATCTCATGGATCCATGCAATTGCGTGGATGCTCACAGCCGGGTAGTATCTTATCTTCTCACACTCTTCCTACGCTCCTCGAGGCAGAACCGCTCGTTCTTACGGATTCCTTTTGGATGCCGCGAGAGGTGCGGCGGAGTGTTGACGATGGGCTCTCTGCCTTCTAGCTCCGCCGTTTCACCACAACAGTGGGCGCGCTAAAGATATGGTTCAGACTATGATATTGACCGACATCAGGATTTTGGCCACCCTACTCCGCCCGCCATCTGCCACACTACACGCCACATGCCTCACGCCTCCCGGTTCCAGGCTTCTACAACTCACCAAGTCTCAGGATCGAGCATGTAGGAGCGTACATGGGAGCATATTGTCAAGTGAGATTGGGAGTGTCTTCCCTCTTGAGAGTGTACTTGCTAGCGAGTCGGAGGTGTACTTGGGTGCGTACTCGGAGGTGTTCTTGGGAGTGTCTTGAGAGCTTACTTGGGAGCGTATAGTCAAGCAGGTTAGGAGTGTGTCGTCGAGTGCAATTGGGAGTGTACTTGAGAGCGTGCTCAGGAGTGTGATTGAGCGCGTCTTGAGAGCTTACATGGGAGCGTATAGTCAAGCAGGCTGCGAGCGTGTCGTCGAGTGGAATAGGGAGTGTACTTGAGAGCGTGCTCGGGAGTGTGATTGAGAGCATCTTGAAAGCTTACTTGGGAGCGTATAGTCAAGCAGGCTGGGAGTGTGTCACCGAGTGCAATTGGGAGTGTACTTGAGAGCATGCTCGGGAGTGTGCTTCAGAGCGTCTTGAGAGCTTACTTGGGAGTGTACAGTCCAGCAGGCTGGGAGTGTGGCATCGAGTGCAATTGGGAGCGTCCTTGGAGTTTACTTGGGACCATCTTGAGAGCGTAAGTCAAGCAGGCTGGGAGTGTACAGTCGAGTGTCATCAGGAGTGTACTTCAGATCGTAGCATGCCCGGGAGTGTACTTGGGAGCGTACTTGGAGTGTACTTGGGAGCATCTTGCGAGCGTAAGTCAAGCAGGCTGGGAGTGTACAGTCGGGTGCAATCAGGAGTGTACTTCAGAGCGTACTTGGGAGCATGCAAAGAAGTGCATTTGGCGGTTTGGTTTCAAGTTTGTTGAATGCAGCATGATGCATAGTATCAAGTGCACATAATTGCATGCGTATCATTGTAATCTAGTCAATGCACAGGTCCATAGGGCGCTATAGTGCCACGCATCAAATATGCTACGGATCACCGACCCAAAAACAGCTTCTCTATCAGCTACGTGTTGCGTAAGATCATTTTTCCCAGTGTATGTTACACACTCCCAAGTATACTCTAAGGTTTTCTTCTATTTGCCCAAGATTGTACACTTCCAGCCTGCTTAACTGAACTCTCCCAACCCTGCTTTCAAGATGCTTCAAAGTTAACCTCCAAGTATGCTTCAAATTACATGTTCCTGTATGATTCGAAGTACATCTCCGGATACACTTTTGCATATATTCCCAAGTACGATCTCATGTACATTTTCAAGTATCTTTACAAGTATGCTTCCCATTGCTTTCATTGTACAATCCTAGCCTGCGTGACTATATACTCCCATGTATACTCTTATGATACTTTTAGGTATGCATTCAAGTAATCTCCCTAGCACAATTTCACCTTCGCTTCCAATTGTACGTAATGACTCAGTCACTACCTACTTGGCTCCACACTTCCAACCATACTCTCAAGTGGACAGGCAGTTCCAATCTCACTTGACTATATGAATTTACATATGTCCAGTCTTATTGAATCAACACATGACTGGTATTGCAAATGTGAGGTATCAGGAGACATGAAGTTCGTACCATAACATGGCCTGTATGTACTGAACTGAATACAGTAGGTGGTGAGTGCCACGCAACTGAATGTAACTGGTGAATTGTCGAAGGTAGCTACAACCATCACATTAGTTGACATATAAGTCAGAATTTTATGTTGATACCAACTATCATAATGAGATCTGATGATACCTTAGAGTCATGGCATGCAACATTGCCAGCAGTGATTCTGCAAGAATTGTCAATAATTGGATATTGGGGAAAGTCAATTTCCAACTTACATCATACAGCATAATCTGCAGCCCACTGCACCTATCATAAATGTTTGATTGCATATTCTGCTCCGGACTGAGATTGCTGATAGCAATGGCAATGGCAGCAATAGTGGTATTGGTAATTGCTATCATTGTACCAGAAGTGCTTACCCAAGTAGCTTGACTATATCAACATCAGCACTGAACCATTTATAGAATTAGTGTCTTCTAGTAGCTAAAGCTTCCAAAAAGTCAGAGTGTTTCATTGGCCAAAAGCTTTCGGTAGAATACACCATTGCATTTAAAGCATAGCTCTCTCAAGTACAGCTTTCAAACATTTCACTCTTATACAACCATTCTAGCAGGCTATGAAGCTAGCTATTAAGCTGCCTCTGAAGGACCAGGTGAGTTTCAAGTGAACTCAGTAATACCTTAAATCCTTCGAGCCTACCAGGAGTAACTCCATTCTGTACAGAATGATATTGACCCATCTCTGGCTATCAGCATTTAAAATGTCCATAGGCCAACAAATAAATCTCTCTGAATTGATATTGAATCACAATATATTATATGACTCACAGGTGGTTATGGATTTCTTCCATTGAGCTGTGTGTGTACTTATGTATACATAGTACTATGTATAGTTACATTGCACTTTTTGTTGATAACATTGTACAATATACATAATGAAAGCCAAGAAGTAATCAGGTGGTATTCCATAGAAAGTTTGATGTCATTATTATTACTAATGCACTCACCCATTCCCCAGCATGTAATTTTTATTTATTATATATAAATATTTGCAGTACAAGAAATGGTACAATAGTAAAAATCTAAACAAAGTACTAATTGTAGCATAACCAAACTATAAACAACATAGCTATCTTGAGTGAGTGGTGACTACTGTTGTAGCCACTGCTCCAACTGAATTCTTCGATGCAGAGCCCACAGCCATTCACTAGATGTAGAGTCAATCATACACAAACTAGAAACAGTATATACTGAAGTGTGGGGGTGGGTAGATAGATACTGAAGTTGCTACTGGTTTGACTTCTGCTGTTCTTCACCTCTTAGATATCCCCGTTCCTGCGTATTACCTCATGCTACCTTTTAAGCTCAAACTGAAGCGCTGGTTGGGAGCTGGCTGGAGACAATGTAATTTGATTACCTGATATTCCACACAGGTGGCGGAGCCGTCTCTGGCACGAGTATATTCTGAGTAAGTTTTGCGTTTGAGATTGGGTATTGGGTGTATCATGAAATTTCAGTAAGGTTTACGGGGTTTTGCGTTTATTTGTATGATTACAGAAGGTACATGTGCACCTGCAGATACTTATTGAAATACCCGCCTCTTTGACATTGGCAGCAGCATATTTTATTAGTCGAGCTATTCCTTCTGTTTCGCAAGTTCAGTAGTTGAACCTGAGGCTTTGTCGGCATGCTTCCGCAACTTGTCACGATCAATCCATTCTTGCCATGGTTTGCAACCATGTGACATTTTAGACTATAGTATTGAAACTCATTTCATCTTACACATTATCGGTACACTACCTCAATATAATTGAGCTTGTAGTACCTACCATCTGCACCTCCAGTGCGTACCTTTTCATGATGCCATTCACCACTCCAGGTGCAATGGCAACACTCTTGCCCATAACGAGATTTATCTCTGCAGTATGTTATGCCCAAAATCCTGCATGTAGGTACTCTGTTCCCTTAGATACACAGAGGCGAACTAGCTGTAGGTTTTCCTTTCCTGTATGGCACGCCCGACTTCCTTTTCCTTTAACAGTAACCTGACTCTGGTTTGTTTGTTTGTGATCATTTTGTATTCACCCCCGAAGGGGGTGCCCAGCTAAGTTACCATAAGCCGGCTGAGTGCTGGTGGGCATGACATAGATTACACTTTTCTGAGTACCACAATTTCCCCTCCGCAGCCGCTTCCACACAAATGAAAACTCAAAGACCCCCGACATCTGACAAAATCCAAAGCCCTGAAATTAACTCCCACACGGCAAAATTGCGACCGCCACACTCTCCGGAAAACTGTCCTCTCCCTCACATCCTTCAATTAATTTTTATCGCTCCTTCCTAGAGGGTTATCTGCACATTCCGTTATCTGACGACCACCACTTAAAAAATCCTCACTCGCTCTGTGTCCAGGGTCTCATTGATATTATCCCAGTGGAATACACCAACCGCCAAACTCAAACAACAGTAGAGTAAGGCAGAACATTCAGGGGTCCAGAAATGAAAACTCCCTAGGTCATACATGGCATGCAGACCATCTTGTGGCATGGCTGAAACGGGGGGGCGGAGGGTGATGTTATCGTAAGGGCATTCTTGTAATTCACCCTTGTGGTGCCCGGAAAGCTGGTCTTGTCCATCATCGTCGGTTCGAAGAGCTTGTACAGAGCATGTATCTAATCACTAACGTTTCGGGGTGTTTTTTAGGCCAACACTTGATGGAACTTCACTGTTACTGCACTGATAGGCCATGGATTGGATGCTTCCGGACCTCACATACTGGTATATCCACAGGCATGTCATAGGCTGTGATAACTGGCATAAAACATCAGGTGGTGAGTTGCTGGGTAGACTACCGGTCGATGTTGATGCTGAGTTGTAAAGAGAGCTTTAAAACGATGAGATACACTTGCAAAAGCAAGCAGACACAGACAAAAGGTATGGAGTGAAGCCAAAGTAAAACCCCGCTCCCCCCAAAGAGGGGAAAGCTTGGCAAAACCAGGCGTTGAGTGTGGTTGTCGAAGGTGTGTGTCCGTAACCTGACTCTACTCCGTACCAGTTACAGTCTCAGGTTGTATCACAGTAGCAACAGGTTCCCTTTCCACCCTGCTGCAATCCTCCACAAAATTTGGGTAAATCTGATGTACTCCAGACATAGGTAGTGCCATTTCTGGTTCGATATATGTAGGAATAGTACGAAATGGAATGTACAGTTATTGGAGAGGAGCTGACTCCGGAAGTGTAGCTTGGTGAGTTGACACGGCCAGTACTGGCGCAGGGAGATATCTCAGCGGTCGATTTTTGATCAGAGATTAGGATGCTACACAGCGTTAGCTTTGATCCTATCCACACGTTCATGCGGTAGAAGTTGGGGTAGTTGTAGTGCATACCTTCGGGGATGACGCTAATAAGTAGGATTAGTGGCCAGCAGCCAGTCTGAGATCGCGAACTTCATATTCAAGCTCCCTCAGCTAACACTAGTTGGAACTATGTTGTGGGCTGTAACGATAACAGAGATGAGTTCTCAGTAGTATATACCACAGCTTGCAGGGAGTGCTATTTAGATCAAAACATAAACAAGATCTCTAGCTCGGTTACTGCAGCAATTGGTGTCGTTCCTGGAGATACCGCAAAACCAAATACCACAGCGCTGCAAAACCGCTCTATTATAGAACTACGATATCAAGACTGCATAATTGTAAATCATCCAACGTATCCACCCATACTGTCGGTACCACCTCCAACCCTACCCAACCTTCGGAAAAATATCCGGCACCGGCCCCAACGGTGTAATCCCTTTCGGATTGATCTGCGAGTGACTCTTCGTATAATGCTATGATTCGAGTCAATACCCGGTCGTCCTCAGACGGTGGCTCCTTACCTTCTTGATATGTTCAAAATTTGTTGTCTCTTTGAAACCAGGGATATCCCAATACAGGTGCCGCAACCATTTGTCGATGTTAGAGTAATCGTGTCGTATCATCTTAAGGTTAGTCTTGAAGTGCTGCACATACACCGTATCAAAACGAACGACGGTAGGGTAGAGGCGGATGTCGGCCTCTGTAAGCTCCTCGCCCAGGACATATCGCCCTATGGATGAGGCGAGGATAGACTCGATTTTGTCTAAAGATTCGAATAGCGCTACCACATTCTTTTCGTATGCTTCTTGGGTAGTTGCAAAGCCACCTATTCTTATAAACCGACTATTGACAGAATGGATGGTTAATAGAATTACATTTATATACCCCATTGTTGACCATTTCGTAAACCCACCCATTGAACTCATCGATCTTTGCTGCAAGTTCCTCTGGGTAGAAGGTAACCCCGCGCTTCTCCTCGGGAAGGAGATAGTCAAACTCAGTATAGAAGAACCGGATTATCTCAGAGCTCTCGTTGTTCACAATTGTCTGCAACTTCGTGTCCCATAGGATCGGGACCGTGAATCTACCCTCGTAACCGGGGTTTGCTTTGAAGTAGATATCGCGGAGAAAGCTTGCGCCCGTGACCACCTCTGGTGCAAATGAAATCTCGGGACTTTCGCCGGGTTGACCAAAACGCCAGCCTTCTGAGCCCATGTGCCAGTGAACCACGGACACTGGTATGATGGACTCGAGTCCTTTCAGGCAGCGCACTATTAGTGTGCGGTGGGCCCAAGGGCAAGCGAAGGAGACGAACTGAAGATTTTGTTAGTGAGAGGGAAAATAGAGGCTGAGGGAACTGACGAGGTGGTAGCGGTTAGCCTCCGGGGGGAACAAGGAGCCAGGTTGCCGACAGATGGAGTTGCGGAAGATGGAGGGCAGACGTTTGAATTCACCGGTTGAAGAGTTTCTAGGGACCTGGGTAGGGGCGGTTAGTAATGAGCAGCGACGACAATGCGCATTGCATTGGAGGGGAGAGGTACCCAGTCGACGATATTCCGGGTCTATGAGAGGGTCAGTCAGCAATTAAGAATTGATAGAGGTGCAGAGGCAGGTGCAACTCACAGACATGGTTCTTGACGTAGCTCTCGAGAAGCAAATTGGCCGGAGATTTTGGGCCCGTTTGGCTTGAATAGATGGTTGTGAGTCCGTTTGCTTGCTATTTCATCTAGAGGGAGTGAAAGGATGGTTAGAGGAACAGTATAGCTGTGTAAAGTGGTCAAAATGATGTCACGAATTTGTGCATGAAATTGCGGAATTAGGCAATTAATGCGCGCCATCACGCAATTCCGCAGGTTTGAACATGACGTTGACTTAATTTATGACTTCTTATTTTGATCTTGTGCATTTTGGGACAACACCATTCATAAAATACGGGAAGAGTGCATCATGCATAAAATACTGCTAGAGTGTTGGTGCACATCCCATACTTATTTTCACTATATAACCCATGAGGACACCAAAAAAAGGCCATGTAATATTACCCGGCCAGATAATAGTGAGCTTATAAGTAACAGGCCCCAAGGAGCTGCATATAAGTTTGAGCCAATATTGACAGAACAAATAGAAGTAAAGATGTTTATTTTTTGGGTGATTGCATGTGGTTGCCACACATGTGTTCTCTGATTGGTGTATATCACTTGCTAAATTTACTAATAAGGGTAAACACTAAAATAAATGCTAGAATTTATCTTCATCAACATAAATTACTCTATAATAATACAATAGAGAGAAGATCTGAGACTGTAGTGCAAACTGTAACATTAAAAACTACATGTAAACAAAAGATATAAGTCAACTGTACTAAGATTTAACCAGTATATAATTACTATTATACTGATACACTCTGAATTGGGAAAAATTACACTACATAAGAAGTATATTATAGTGAAGCAGTATTGGGGATTGTACTCTATAGTATATTTCACATATGATAGTATAAATATCATTAAAGAGGTTGGTGAATAGGAATGGGATATATTAATTGTATATATGAAGAGATACTGTACTAGATTCAATTAAAATAATTAAGATATGTTAAGAAGCATACAGAAATTTATAGACCAGCTTTCAAATTTGGAATACATATATGAACTTGGCTTATTATCAATTTGACAGATATATAAGAAGTTAAGTAAATACAGCTCTGCCATTCTGTTCTAACTAAACTCTATATAACAGCCATACTGTAAATCTATATAATACTTCCTCTATGTATTATAATGACTGCAAGTTGATATAATAAATGGAAATGCCAGATATACTATGTTGAATATATCCCCAGAGATTAGTCAAATTGAATGCTTCTCCAAATTGTTACCAAGTTCTGGACTTTTCAAAATCTACGGTTGTCTCAAAGAATTAAAAATAACATATAATTTCATCTCTATGACTCTATATTCTTAAGAACGACTGCCTTGACTGATTAGTTGACCTCTGCTATACAGAATTGTTTGTCACCTACCCCAGTAAATGCAGATATGTTTTCTCTTCTCACATGAAGTAGAGTATCCATGTACGTATCATGGAGCTACTTGTCATTCAGTTACATCTGCAATATTCTTATTAAATCAGGGTTTTTTCAATTTGTTGATCACTCCAGCTGCATCTTTCTTATTGTTATTCTCATTTTTGTGATTATCTATGTTACCAAAACTTACATGAATTATAAATTTACAGTAACAGTACCATCTTCAAAATTTCCATCTGTAGAATTACTTCCAGTAGAATTACCATTTCTAATGTGTTTTATTATGAGAGAAGTCAATGTAATTGGTATTGAGATGTTCCATAGTATTGGCTTTTCAACTCCAAGATATCTTTTTATGTATACTTATTTAGAATTGCATTCAGTATACATATTACTCTCTTCTTCTGGATTCATCTCTCTATCTACAACTGTATACAATAATAACTACATCTACATGAAGTGGGGTTAAATTTGTATCCATGTACTATCAGGATGAAATATTGTAGGTTTCACTACCAAGTATTTATGCCACCATAAATCAAAGTTATATTGCCATTCCACAGGATGATTAGAAATCTCTTATGCATAAGTCTTGATTGTGAAAGTGAGTTGTATACTCCATTAGCTTGACCACAACCCTTATAACAATATTATTAGCCTGAATAATGGTGTTGTCAAGTATTAGTGGTTAGGGTTGCCAGGCAGTCATAGGAGTGTCCAGCACTGGGTAACTGCCAACCTTATATTGACATTGGCAAGGAGACTTGACTCCTCACTGAATATCTTACTACTTACTTCTACACATCTCCCGATTGCGCTCGATGGCACACTCCAAGCCTGCTTGAATATACGCTTCTAAGTACACTCCTAAGATACTCGCTTGTACACTCTAAGTATGCTCCCAGGTAAACATCTGGGTACATCGTCATTTACACTCCTGAACATGCTCTCAAGAATGCTCTTAATTGCACTCGATGGCACACTCCCTACCTGCTTGACCATACACTTTAAAGTAATCTCTGAAGATGCTCTCATGCACACTCCCAAGCATTTTACGCAGTACAATCCAAATTGTACAGCATGCAACATGACCAGCCTGTGTGACTATACACTCCCGAGTAACCACTGTAGAAGCCTGTTAGTTCGCTACATCTACACTCCCAGGTTCACCTCTAAGTATGATCTCAAATACACTGCCCAGCATGCTCTCAACAATGTTTGAAGTTGCACTTGATGACACACTACCAGCCTGCTTGACTGTACACTCTGAAATGAAATCTCAACATACTCTCCAGCACACTCCCGAGTTTGTTCTCAAGTAGGCCCCCAATTGCACTCAATGGCACACTTGCAGTCTACTCTGTTCCACGTTCTCAACTATACTCCCAGGAAACTATGCACTTCGAATCTGACCAGGCTATATGCGCCCATGAAAACTCATGTTTGATCGATCCAGAGACTTTCGGAGTTGCATCTACCAGGCACCTGGAGTAGTGTGGCCGGGGGCATGTGGTAAGCAGTATTTGGAGGGCAGTATGTGGTATGTGGCAGGTGGCAGGTGGCGGGTGGTGGGTGATGGGCGGTGGGTGGTGAGTGGCAGGTGAAGGGAGGTAGTTGGCTGGTGGAGGGTGGCATGTGGCAGGTGGAGGGTGGCAGGTGGCAGGTGGAAGGTGGCAGGTGGCCGGTAGCAGGTGGCAGGTGGGGCTGTAGCTGGAATATCACTTTCTCACCACCACCGCCACACAGGCCGGAGGGGGGATGCCTGCATGCTGTGTACGGTGATACAGGGATGATACAGATTGAAAACTTGATGGGGGAGACAGACATGCTCATCCGGGGAACATAATGATGGACTGAGCAATGGAGGGCATATGGAGATACAGGGATAATGGAGATGCACTGAGTAACAGGGAGTATATATTTGGGAGACTGTAGGGCAGACTATGAGTGCGGTCATCATGTGGTGTTCGGTTAGAGTTGAGCAGGGGAGCCGCATTCACTTTACTTCTTGTGTACGTGTCAAATAGATGAATTGACATGTCAATATATGCATCACCAATTTGGCAGCTACACCATAAATTGACTTACGCTTCCCTCTGCGCCAGGACTGGTCCAACAGAGACCCCTGGGTAGATAGATATCATCTTATCATTTTTCAATGGAAATACACAATCTATCTGTTCCAGCTCTTGGCTCCGCATAATCTTGCTGAGTTTTCAGAAATACATGCATGTTGTATCGTTCCTCACGGCTAGGTGGCATATGATATCCTTTCCCATACTTCCTGCACAGATCTGCACTTTCACATGTAATCCTGTTGGATGCCACATGAGGTGTGATGGAGTGTTCAACATAGGCTCTCCGCCTTCCAACTCTGTCATTTCACCTCAAATGGAGCACAAACTCAGATTGTGGTTTCGAAAGCTGAGTATGGCATGGCAAAAATGACCATTGCAGGATTCTAGGAGTACATCTGCAGAGAAGCAACTGATGAAAGAAACCTGTACTGCAAATGGAGCGAATGCGGAAGGAAGTAACAACATTCCTCAAGATGGTCCTAACAATGTGGCATTGAAATGCCAGGTGCGCTAAGCCGGATCAATCGATGTTACTAACTAAAAAGATAGCAACATTATCCTGGGATGAACACCATGCAAATGGCACCAACCAAACACCGGGAGAAATGGTGCTGGCTACGTACTGTGTTGTGTTCGGGGAACCTTGAGAGTGCTCAACCCATGGTGTTGAGATAGGGTTGAGCAGCAGAGCAACATTCAGTCTACATCTGGTGTATGTGTCAAATAGAAAAATAGACAAGTCAATATATGCGTCACCTGTTTGGCAGCTGCACTAGAAGTCAACGTACACTTCCCACTGTGCCAGGATTGGTCAAACGGGATGAACACTATGAACACTATGCGAATGGCCCCGGCCAAACGGGGGGATGAATGGCAACCCCATCGTATTGGGATCAATGCTGAGACAATATCACATACCAGATACTGCGACAACAGGTACTGAGGTCACTGACATGACAACTTCTGGGACTGGGCACAGAGATTATGCCATGAGGAGAAAACACAGCCGAAAACACATCATGTCACCCACATACTATGAAAGACACTGAGGTGGAGGGATGCAGAGTATAGGGATCACTGATGCAGGCAAGACTGGGGAGAGTAGTGATAGCGATGGGTCAGGGAAGTAGGCCAGCAGTCACAGTTCAGATCAGGAAAACAGGTCGGATTCGTTCGATACCCGTCCAAAAACCCGACCCGCTGATTCTTGTTAGTCCAAACCCGTAACTATTCCCGTTGACCTGCGGGTTTCGGTAGGTTTGCCATGACCCATCAAGTTCAATCTCCGGTACTGCATTTCGGGATGTTCTATTTATCGTCCATGTCAGATATCCTACTGTTAATTGCAAAATATTAACGCTGGTATGTCACTGTTTTTGTGGACATACTGGCCACCTGTATAATCAGAAAATGGAGAGACACACTCCCTGCCCTATCCTGGAAATGAGTGTCAATGGAGCGTCAACGATTTTTGGTCTTGCATCTTGGATAATCTGAGTGGCGATTGGTTGCGGATAGTCATAACTGAGGTATTGGCCTCCTTGAAAGGCAAAAGAGGAACCAACATGGTACCTGCCCCATCTTGAAAATGAGAGTCAATGGAGCGTCAACAATTTACGGTCCCGCATCTTGCCTAATCGAAGTGGTGCATGATCGCAGACCTTTATTCCGGAGGAATTGGCAGGCACTCTGGGTAGATAAGTAAGCGACATTCCCGTGACAGCCTCCCAGATAGTAACAACTCATTTCATCTACAATGCTGCAACTAGAAGTTCAAGAGCATCTTGGCCTAGAAAAATGGTCAAACATCATATATAGACAATGACCAATGCATTGCACTTTGATTACCCATGATGAAAGGCCAAAAATCGTTGACACTCCATTGACGCCCATTTTGATCATGAGGCAGGGAGCGTGACACTATCTCTGTTCCCTGTAAACGTGGCCAATAGGTTGATTTTGTATCGTAACGACCAAATCGCTTTTGAAATACCTGACTTACATGACCCCAATTCATTGACGCTCTGTTGACCCGCATTTTCCGATTGGGCCAGGGAGCGTGTGGCTCTCGCTTTTGCCTATACAGCCAGGCAATACCGCATTTATGAATGGCCGCAACCAATCGCCACACAGTTTACCAATGATGCAGGACCAAAAATCTGTGAGGCTCGGTTGACACTCATTTTGCCATGGGGGTATCCAAAATATGTTATGATTGAATTTGGCATAGTATATCATTGATGGTGTTTTGACAGCCTGTGTACCGTCTTCATGTACTTTCTCCTTCATCACTACATTGTTCTTTAATAATACATATGAATATATCCTTTAAAATATAATTTCAACTGTCCGCAAATTGTAGATGATAATACGCTCAAATATTCCATTCCATTCCATCAATGCAAGCCATCACAGTAAGGTCCACTCAATAGGCTGCTGTCGTCTGCGAAATGGATGTAAGCTGCATTACGACACAGCAGATAGTGTACTAACCAGTGGATGTTCCTTCATCAGTCAGCAAATCTGCATTACAATCTTTATTGCGCTTGCGATCCTTGGCATATGCATCAAGATTGAAAAATTGAGTGCTGGGAGGAGAAGTATGTATATACACATATCCCGGTGGCACACCTTCCATTTCAGAAGCGTGAACTACCTCATTGCCACCAGGTGACGCAGGTGACGTTCTGGGCGGATATGGCGTCAGTCCTGGTCTCAGCTGTATGAGTCGCTCTGGTGGGGGTGCACCTGTGCCGTTGTTCCTCCAGCATGTCTGGGGTTTCTGTGCTGTTCCATTGTGGCAAGGACCGCAGTGGTCAGTTTGATTTTCCCGAAGCATAGCTGAGTATCATTCCATTGCCGGCTTCACATTGCTACCCACCAGAAACACAATTCCCCACATCTTCTCTTTTCGGACTTCGGCGTGACCTATCTTGATCAGGCATGGCGTTTCCTCTATTGAGTCACCCAAAAATCCTCCTTTGGCCATTTTGGCCTTATTCAAGGCAAGATGCATGGCAGACTGTTCTGGCTGTACCCGACCTCCTTGCCTTGCCATACTTGCAGACATGTCGATGACCTACAAGAACTTAGTAGCTGCATCCACATATCAGATTCGGCAATTAACTCTACCCAATACGTTTCGGTAGCGTTGTCAAGCGTGGTTACAGCCTGTTTCGTTCACTCTCGGGGATGCTTATCACAAAATTCATGCTTGACAGATCGAGAGCTCACAACATCATGATGTTTGATTCCACGGACTGTGCCGACAAATGCCTTGGTCGACCAAGGAGGTTTCCCATTATGGGTGGCCTGAAATTGGTCACGCAGCTGCCTATGTACACCAGCTGTATGTAATATTGTCAGTTGATGACATGTACCACAATACGACAATACTCATATGCAATTGGGTGCTGCTTCTGATTCTTCCCTCTTCCAGTTTTAGGGATGATTTTCCACAGTGAGTCCAGGGTCATACAGTTGGTAGCTGTATTTTCAGCGTCGCGGCGGACTAAGTGGTGTCTGTGTTGTAGTTGGGTCCCAGCAAGTTGCATACCGAATAATGCGCCCGTCTTTCTGCTTGATTCCGATTCACTGGCGCCTTGCTGAGGTGTCTGGGGAGTCGTGAATTGCCGGTATGGAAGTGAAGAGATGGTGATAATGAAACGATGTGGGAAGTCCTGAAGATGCTGATAATGAAAACACGTGGGAAGTCCTGATGAATATATAGTTAGCTTCAAGTGAAAACGGAATGTGTAACAACCAACTTGCACGCTCTACACAAGATGAATGCTGCTACTTATAGCTGCAGGTTGCATGGGTTTCGAACCGTCCTGCGATTTGCACCATGTCAGTCCGATGTTGTGTGATTGTTTACAACGATAGATTGGGGTGAATGACCACCGAAATCTAGAGTATCTGAGATATAAACTGTGCAATCTTCAATACAGGATGTCTGCTGATGATTGTCTCAAGACATCCCCAGGATCTTACATGACACAGCGGCTAAATATCACGTAATGATGTACAGATAGCATTGCTATCCCCAATGTAGTGACGGTCAAAACACAGATTTTGTTGCGTTCAAGTTGATTATGTGTACCAACCTCGACATAAAAGACGCAGTTTGCCTCCATGTGGTCCATATCTTGCAACATCCAACATCTTGCCCATCAACAAAGTAAACACAAAATACAATGGTCAATGCTCCGAAAAAGAACCATTTGCCACTACTGGCAGGCAAATACGCCAAACCAACCAAGCAGTCCACATGACAACATCAGCAAGTGAATGATGGCAAGAGCGGGTTGGAGGCTAATAGGTTCCGAGCCCCTGGAGCAGTGTGCAGCTTGACATCGAAGTGAAGCTTGCGGCAGGGAAACGACAAGAAATGCACATTTCAAATGACGAAGAGGAGGAGAAATGGATCGAGGATTATTTAGATGGAGAGACTGCTGTGGCAAGAGAGCTAGTTGAAAATGCAGAGACAGCAATTAAGAATGAGCTGGAAGATATGAGAAATGCTGAAAAGGCGGGATTGACAACCACCAACCCCGAAACAGAATCTGAGGAGATGTTGCACTCAATCAGAGAGAGTGTGAGTGATCTTGGGAGTTCTGACGATCGGGAGGATGGGGAAGACGTGGATGATGCTCAAGAAGATCCTCAGCTTGGCACGTTGAGCAAAGATAACGAACATGGCTGGGAGATGGGCAAAATATCCAGAATGGTACAGCATTGCAGTGGGTGTGTTCGGCAGAAGGAGACAAAGTTCGACAAAGTGACCCAACTAGGCTAGGGTGACGCGACTGACTGCTTCCCTGAGGGAGTGACATGGTATCGGTCGACTGAATTCAAGGTTCCGGCTGTCGTTCAACCTCATACGGAACATGAATCAGCGTCATCTGCGCCGACATGATTTGGTGAGCATATGGAGACTCCTGATAGTGTCCAGGGAAAATTACAAATCACCCTAGTGCCTTCTCGACCAGGGAGTAGTCATATGAGGCTCGGTTTGCAAAACCCCAGACACGCAAAGACATTTTGTCTCTCCTGTGCGAAGCACTGCCTGATTTGTCAATGATTGAGAAATCAACTTCTGTGTAAACTGTGAGGTTTTACACTGACATATAGCGTGAGAGGATAATAACCATATAGAAATTGGATTCGGATGAAGGAATAGTGACGGCTCCTGCGTCCCCGGATGAGTGAATGGCCGACTTGGCATCGATGACGATGTATCCCTTCGAAAAGCAATACGTGTATCTATATTACCACATGGCAGCCATTACCAGATTCCAGCAACCAAATTGTGACAGATGATAATTAGTCTGTGCATGTGCAAGGGTCGGATGGGCCTTGGCAACGGTATAGACTCCAAATCGCATTGACTGACAACCAATGAATTTGATATCGGCCTGCCGGCGACGGTTAATCCAGATAACTACAACTCAATTAGAGACAAAACTCAGTAACAAAAGTTCCGTCCGTGATGTCATACAGGTCACAGATCAAGCCGTCAATCCACAAAGTGAACCTGGATCGATGACGTTCGACATACTGCATTCATTCATGCAACCAACTGCATAACTCTCGGCCCAGGCCTGGTGCACATGGTCGAGGTTTTGAAAATTGCTTGTGGTAGATGATGGAAATCACAGACAATGAGCGGGATGCAGAAAGGTAAAGAAGTCAGGCTAAATATATCAAAAACTAGTGTATCAATCTATGTGGGGTTAATTGCCTGCCAAACACGCGGTAGTGTGACAGGCCGACATCGTTCGACACTACGATACCGTGCCCAGTGGTGGATCAGAAATTGAGACGCTTGGAAGCTTTTGGATACAAATCATCATATGTAGAAACCATTTATTGGCTGCCAATAATGATTGTATGCATTTTTACATACAAATGTTGAGCATCCAATGACTGTTGGGAATGTCATTGAGGTGACTGTCAATGGAGAGTCAACGGTTCTTGGTCATACATTTTCGGTTTACAAAGAGCTGCATAGTCATATCCATCCAAATTGATTGTAATGGCCGTTTTTATAGGTATTAACAAAAGTGAAAGACTCATTGCCCCATCCTGAAACTAAGCGTCAACTATGCGTGAACAATTTTTGATCTTGTGTGTCTGATAATCAACAACAGACTTGGTTGCAGTGATACATACTCAAAGTATTGGCCACCTTACCAGCCAAAAATGCTAGCAACGACAGCGCTAGTGTCTCCTAAAAATGAGCGTTAACAAAGCGTCAATAATTTTTATTCTTCCATCTTGGGTAATTAAACTGCTGTGCATCAACATTAAGCTATAATCGAAGTGTTGGCTGTCTTTATGGGCACAGATGGTTTTGATGATGTCACTACCACCTCATAAAAATGAGCATCAATGGAGCCTCCACAATTTTGGGTCTTGCATCATGGATAATCACAAGGCAATGCAACTGCATCACCCAATAATCATAGTATCGGCCGCCTTGATGCGTAACAATGGTATGGACAGTATCGCATCGACCTTCTGAACAGAGTGTGAACGGAGCGTCCACAAGTTTTGGTCATGCATCATGGACACTCAAAGTGCTGTGCATTGGCATTAACCCGTAATCAATGTATCGGCCGCCTCTATGGGCAAAAATGCTCGTGACGATATCGCTACCACCTCCTGGAAATGAGCGTCAACTGAGCCTCAATGATCTGTGGTCTCGCATCCTGGACAATCTAATGGCCATGGAACGGCATTAACCCACATTCTTAGTAGCGGCTGCCTAAATGGGGAAATATGCTACAGACACTATAACTACCACCTCATAAAACTGAGCATCAGTAGAGTGTCAATGATTCTTGGGCTTCCATCATGGATACTCAAAGAGCTGTGCATCAGCATTAACCCATAATCAATGTATCAGCCACCTCTATAGGCAAAAATGCTAGTGACGATATCACTACCACCTCCTGACAATGTGCGTCAGCTGTGGGTCAACAATCTGTGGTCTTGCATCATTGGAAATCTATCGGCCGTGCAACGTCGTTAACCCATAATCACAGTAGCGGCCACCTTCATAAGGTCAAATGCTGCAGATGATATCACTACCACCTCCTAAAGCTGAGCGTCGGCGGGGTGTCAAAGATTATTGGTCTTGCATCACACATACTCAAAGCTCTGTAAATCGGCATTGACCCATAATCAATGTATCAGTTGCCTCTATGGGCAAAAATGCTAGTGATGATTTCGCTGCCACCTCATAAAGATGAATTTCAACGGAGTGTCTAGGAGATTGGGTCTTCCATCTTGGATAATCTAACGGCCATTGAAGGGCGTTAACCTATAATCAACTTATCGGCTGTCTGTATTGACAAAAATGGTATTTACAATATCGCATCCACCTCCTACAATCGAGCTCCCACGGAGTGTCAACAATTTTTGCTGGGGCTCAATAAGCTACACAGCCATGAACTGCATTGCATTGTTCCTAAATTGACTTTTACGCGGTCAGCCTTGTCAATATGTCTTTGTATACAACTTCACAAATATGCATGCACTGTCTCACAGATCTGACTCTTTTTGCTTGAAGCTCTGGAGTGGATATTTAAGAACTCGCATTCTACTGTACTAAAATGAAACTTGTGGTAGTCTATTGCATCGGATTACCCCTATACCAAATTATTAACGCGATGTCGGATTCAAAATCTTTAAATACCTCATGGCTACAGGTTATGATCTCTTCCAAAAATGAACCTCTCGTTATTCATGATTTGAGCGACCATACTGCAACGGGCGGGGTCGGGTGAAGGTGATATTGGTAACAGTAATGTGATATCGCATTTGGGACAAGACGCTTCAAAGTTCGTATTGAGGGAATGAAGACAAGGCAAGAATCAGGGAAGGTTCAAAGTCGTACTTGCTCTGGTATACATGAGAACGAGTAAAGAGAGAAGAAAAGTAAATCCTCCGACACCAAACAACCTCTCTTTATATACACCTTGTCTGCCACCCTCAAATCATCTCTTATGCTCCAGAGATACTGTTCCATACTAGCATTCATTTGCTCCGTCTGTCCATCAGTTTGTGGATGGAATGCTGTCGACATCCTTCGATCGATCCCCAACCGCCTGCACACCTGTGGCGAAATGGTTGATGCAAATTGTGGCACTCGGGCTGAAATAATTCTCAGTGGGAGTCCATGAAGGCGTACCACTTCTGACAAAAATCACTCCGCCAGCCTCAGGGCATCTCTAGACGTATGGCAGAGGATAAAATGTCACAATTTTGAAAGCCCATCCACTACTACCCATATTGCATCAAACCCTTCACACTCCAGTGATTCCGCTACAAAATCCAGTGAAATATCCTAAGACGGTTTATCCGGTACAGGTAATGGCCGGAGAATGCCCAAGGTTGAATGTCGTCAATTTCAGGGCCGTTGGCAATGTTGACAGTCCGGTACATACCGGTCGACATCTTTTCGTATTTCTTTCTAATAAAACTCTGAATCAAGAACATCGAATATCTTTCCCATTCATGGACGTCCTGCTAGCGCTGTATTGTGATGCTTCTGTATGACACATAGGTCAAACTCATCATCATCCAGTACATATAAACTTCCTCTATACCTTGTCAGTCCTTCTTGCACTATACACGCCGCAATGGTAATCTCCTGTAATCCACTCTTCCTTCGAATTGCATCCAGTATTCTTCGTGGCAGTGAGTCAATTTCATATGCCTTAGGCATGGGATATGAAATAGAGGGATGGCCCAGGGCGGGTGGGCTCTCCGCCAACAAACGCAATTGTTCTGGTAGGTTCTGCGGCTTTCGAACCACCTGCTCCATATGATTCAATCTTTCATCCCCCCCCAGAGGGAGGTCTCCCGGCCTCCTCGTCAAAGCATCTGCTTTCCCCTTCGATTTCCCTGGTCAATAGACGATCTGGTAGTCGAGCCTAGTTGAAAACTCCGACCATCGTGCATGTCGTCAGTTTAAAATCTTCTTTGTCATGAAATGCTGAATGTTCTTCAGATCAGTTAGCAGCTGACCGGGGTATGTGGCCCCTTTGAATTCTTGTCTCCACTCCTCAAGTGCCTTAATAATTGCCATAAGTTCCTTATCATATATATCATAATTTCATTCGGCCGGTGTATGTTTCTTTGACAATTATGCCCCAGGATGTAGCACTCCTTCATCATCATCATACTGTGAAAAACGTCCTGCAGACACATATCCAGAGGCATCTGTCTCAATAATAACCTCCCTCGCATGGTCGAAATGGCGGAGAACAGGTGCAGTTGTAAAGGCCGTTACCATTGTTCTGAATGCCAATTGTTGTTCTGCTTCCCATACACATGGTTCATCCTGTGTTGTGAACCTTGTCAATGGTTCCACTTTGTCGGGATACTTAGGGATAAACCGTTGTTAATAATTGCAAAATCTGAGAAATTGTTGTACTTCAAATAGGTTATTCAACCTGCCATTGTTTGTTCGTTTCTCCCGGCTCCAATTTTGCACTGTCTCAACCTTATCCTCATCCATTGATATTTCTTTTCTCAATATAATCAACCCCAACTACCTCAGTTTCCTTATCAAATTCACATTTCCCTGGCTTCAAATATAGGACAGCTTTCAAGAGATGTTGCATAACCCATTTGACATGTTCCACATGTTCTTCTTCCAAATTGCTATAGATTAAGATATCATCCAAGTTAGCCGAAGCAAAATCATCCAGAGCTTCCCCTACGGTATTATTGATATATCCTTGGAAATCTGCAGGAGCATTCAGTGTTCCGAATTGCATAACCGTTAGTTTGAACACCCTATAATTGGTCATGAAGGCTAGCTTATGTTCATCCCCATCTTTAACCCGTAACAGGTAATAAGCTGCACGGAGATCCAGTTTTGTATTGATCTTATCCCCTCGAAACAAATTCACAGTCTCTCGTATCAAGGGGGGGGATACTTATTGTCAATTGTTTTGCTATTGATATCCCGATAGTCAATGCAAAATTGTAGCCGTCCATCCGGTTTCTTTGCAAACAAACAGGTGCCGCAAAAGGCGATGATGACTGAAGGAAAAATCTCTATGACATATTCCCTTACAGCCATTCCTTAAGTACGACTAACTTGGCCCTTGACATTGAATTGAGGGGGCCCCACATTGGTATCTCGCCTTCCTTCAGGCGTACTTCATGATCGATGCCTGGTTGAAGTGGTAGCAGGCAGTCAGCCAAAACCTCATTGAAGAAAGGTAAAAACTCATGATACTGTTCGGGAACAATCTCTTCCAGGGGTCGTTCCCTATGATCCTTTGCTGCAATGGCTTTATTAATATCATAAAGAGATACCTTGAACAGCATAAGCTTCCCTTTCTGAACGGTTTGAAGGAATGAAGATCCATTAATCATCAAGATATTCCATCGGAATGGTTGTTATGGACATATCTGTGGTTCGGATGTTCCCCCATTCTGAGGATAGTCCGGTTCCGGGGGTCCCTCCATGACCCATTGTACCGTAACCGATTCATCATGGCAATGTGTCGTGCTGTGTTATGAACCAAAAGTAACCGTACTAGTAGATGTGAACCGTACTGCGACATAATGTAATCGTAACCAGGGGATTCCAAGGACAATTGGATAAAGTCCTAACCTTGTAACGAACATAGGTAACGGTTCCTTATGATCTTGAATCATCATCCCTACTTTGGTTATATGCGGAATCTCCCCAGATTCAATAGGTCTTCCGTCAATGACCTCGACATGTATTACTTTCAATTCTCGAAGTGGTATTTGATGTAGGCGAGCAATATATTGTTCCAAAAATGCAATGCCTGCAGCTCCGCAATCGATCAGCATGTGCCTAGATATCTCTTGGTCATTCACAATCAATTTACAGGTTATAACTGAATCTTTCACTTCCATTGATTCTTCCAATACCTCCACCTTGCTAACTGTTAAATGCGAAATTCCAAATCATTTCAAAACATCTAAAACAGTACTTTTCCAATCAACTGAAGAGCAATCCTTCTTCGATTGACTTGATCATTTCCCAATTCCTCAGAACCTGTCCAGGTTCCTACTTGAATTACCACCGCTCCAGCCACCTTGAACGTCTTAGCCTTCTTCCTTGCCGTGCATTCTGCTGCGCTGTGGTTATACCCACCACAGTTCAAACATCTCTACTCTGTAAATCCTTGTGCCCTCTCTTCCGCAGAAATCCTCCTTCTGCCTGCGCTGAGATCCACCGGCACTGGTCCAGTATATCATGCCACTGTTCCAGCGGGAGCTCCTGCGGGATACTTAGTGGGGGCCGGAGGTCTGGGGAAAGAGGCATCAACTGTCACTCTTCCCGGATTCTGTGCTGTCTTCTCCGCCTGTCGTTATCGGATCTGGTCATCCCACTTCTGACACACCGTCTCGAAGGCAGGAAGTTCCTCCGGCAGATCATTGTACATGAAGCAGTCCTTCAATCCTTCGGACAACCCCTCTCGTAAAGCATTTCATAGTACCGAAGGGTTCCAATCCTGGTCAACAGCAATGACTTGGAACTCAGCATCGTAGTGAGAGAATTTGCTGTTCTTTGGTTGAATTTCACGCAATTTCTGTTCAGCAGTGGCTACTTCCCCTCCTTATGGCAATAATGACAGGTCGGGTTGCTCTTGCGATCCTCATCCTTGTCACTCTCATCAACTTTACCGCTCTTCCTGCATTTGCATTTGCGTTTGCCATTGCCTTTGGCATTTCCTTTTGCGAACAGTAGGGCATCCTACCCTAGGATATTCTGACGCTTGATAGTGGCCTCGTTCTTGACCCACTTGATCACAATCTCATATGGCGTGAGCATTGCAGTCGCGTTCTTGTCCATCATCAATTCAAGGCACAACTGCCAATCATCATTCCTTGGTATTCCGAGCAGGAGATAGAACACATGCTCCTCATTAGTCATCTTCGCCAACGTCTTCACATCCGATGTGGATGGCTCCAAACAAAGATTGTGGTCCTTCACCTTCTGGTCGATCGATTGGGTATAAGTGTCAACATTGTCACAATCCTCAAGCCCTATCCCTAACAGCTCTTGCCAGACTTGAAAGACATTGAACTTCAACTATGCGTTGTATGCTGTCGCCAGTTTCTCCCAAAGTGTCCGCGCATCTGTAATCTCCATGTACGATGCCAGCAGCTGCGGCTCCATTCCGAGCAGGATCGTCCATTGCCCTGTACCATGTCGCTTCACCCAATCTTTAACAGCAGCCTTATGTGCCAAGCTCTCAGCTGAGGTTGCATCCTGCTCTGCTGGATCCTCGGGCCACTCATCCTCCCCTGTGATTTTACCGTTGAGCTGCTTTTGCTCCAAGAGAAGCGCCATCTCCCCTGACCATTGCATGTAGTTCGACCCATTCAACTTTCCAATCGATCTGGCGGTAGAAGTCATCGTGAGTATGTCAATGTCAAAACCGTCAATAATGCTCCACTGCACATCAGGACATGTGTCTTCCGAGAGTCGCATTCCTCCGTAAGTCGCGATGCATCATTACCAAAAATACGATGCGACTGGGCTCATACCCTGTTGGACCAAGCCTGGCGCAGAGGGAAGCGTACATCGACTTATGGTGCAGCTGCCAAATTGGTGATGCGTATACTGACTTGTCTATTCATCTATTTGACACGTACACAAGAAGTAGAGTGAATGCGGCGGTGCCGCTCAACCCTAACTCCAGGTGATGACCGCACTCAAAGTCCACTCAACATCCGGTAAGTCATGGTCACTCGTCAACCCAATGAACACAAACGTGAATCCACTGATGGTTGGGTCCGAGACATACCCACCAGGAGACAAAACATTGTTTGTTGCAATACCTACAGCCATTCGAAGGGTGCAGGCTCATCGAGTTCCGTAAAGTCGGAGCTGCACAAATAGCAGATTGAGATAGAACTGTCAGTATTTTCACAGTAATACCAAACAGGATCAAAACCAGCTGTCAAACAGTGTTGACAGTACATTGAATATCAGGTGTATTACACAAGACTCATTCTAATGAAATGGGCGGGGTCAGGCACAGGCGATATAGGTAAAATTGATGTGATATCGTAATTGGGACAAGACGCTTTGATGTTCGTAGCCAGGGAATCAGGCCAAGACAAGAATCAGAGCTGGTTGCAACTCGTACTTGCTTTGCTCATCAAGAGAACGAGTAAAGTTAAAAGAAATCGAAATCCTTCAACACCAAACAACCTGTCTTTATATACACCTCGTCTGCCACCATCGAATCATCTCTGATGCTCCAATGTAACATCTGAATATCCTTCCATGCTCAGATGTACTATCCGAATATCCTACCATGATCATACACGCCATCAATACAATTCCTTATCAATATAACCATGGCATTCAGGCCTACATCGCGACACCTCAACTCATTTCCTCATCATAACTGATAATACCGCCACCATCTTACTACATTCCTACACTATCTCTGCAACTCTCAACATCTCCGCCTTTCAATAATATGAATTCTTTCCGTGCACCCGACACTATTCCATTGTACCTTGCAACCCATAACTCATATCCCGAGCCGTGACACTTACAATGCAAATCATCCTCGATTGTTGGTGGGCTTCAATGAATGTAAGCTCGAAATGTCCTATTGCTTGGCATGATTCTAGACATGCTCCTCTGCGGCCATTTTATTTGCACTGCGGAATAGAGGAGACCGGTAGCCCTGGTATCATATGTATCATTTCCCATCAAGGTCTTCATCATTCTTCCAACATGGGACCAGCTCAATCGCTAAACACGTGCTTGCAAAGACTCACATCGCCAAATGAAACGAATTAACAGAGTCGGATTCTGCTGAATTGAAAAGTTCAACAGCCGATGATACAGCTTTGGTCATCCTGTGGAGACAAGGAAGTCGAGGAATTACAATAGTATGTTTGCAAAGGAAATTAATATTGCATGTTTCGGTTCGATCCATAATAACTGAATTGACAGATTAAATGCTCCAAACTGGCAGCGAAGGACTATGAAACTTCCAAATTTCACCAAGACATGTGGAATTGCTACCTCATTTTAGGATTTGTTTTGGCTCATCTTGCATGGAACTGAATATCAAATATGGAGCTATGAAGGTCTTATAATGCATTACGAAATGACCTAGTGCTGCTGTCCACAACCACCCTTAGCAACATTTGCCGGAGAGAATACCGATTGACCATGGATGCAATTATGAAGCAATTGCTGTGACAAAATAAAGTTAGTTTAGCATTGTATGGGTGGTCATCAACGAACAAACTAGCCATCACGTTGGTCAGTGCTTACAATCTGGATCTCAATTGGGCATGGCGAGATGTACAACCTGTTTCCTATAAGGTCGATCGCCTATTCTGTTCCTTTTTCGAAACCTAAATATGCATGATAGGTCAAGTGTCAATATACTGGTGCAAGGCAAGCAGTACATTTGAAGGGCGTTCTTGATCGTGTTAAGGTAACTGAAGGCCGTTTGCTTCGAATTCTGACTGATGATGCTTGGTCACATACCATGATGACTTGTGAGGTACAATCAACCCTTGAGGCCTCCGGAATCAATTGGCCTGCATTGAGGAACCACATAGCATCCATGGCACACGTCATACAGCTGGCTTTAGGTGCATTCATGAGCAGCCTTGTGGTAAAAAGCCACACCAGGTTTTGGGAAGCTTATCAGCGCGATCAGCAATTTGGAGAGAATGAAAGCATAGACACTGGGAAGAGTCAAAGACTTCGAAAAGAGGGCAATCCTAGAATCAACATAGTGTCGGCCATGAGACCTGATTTAGCAAACATCATTGAGAAAGTAAGTATTTCAAGATATTTTGAAAGTTCTGAAACAAACTTTCATAATGCAGAGAATACTGGCTATATTGATTACACCAACACCTGGTTGTCGAAACGACTTCATTTACTGTCACAAAGCCACATTCCGCATCACGGTACTACCTATTCTGGATGTGAAGACTCTTTGGAATTGGACACTGGAGTTGCTTGAGGGAGCCTAACGATTACCAGAATTCACCCTGGAGTGGCTCCACAATCCAAAATACAGTGAAAACCGGCCACTCTTCACAACACAGGATGAATGGACCATCGTCAAGTAGATCATGGAAGGTTCGAGGCCATTCCGATACTGGACCCTGTGGAGATTGGAGAGATATACGGTCACATTGCATCACGTTATCACAGTCCACAATGACATGTTCGATTATAGGCATGGCGTTATGTGACCTTTGGGCAAGAAGAAGACTCCATGGAACGAAGACTTGTACTTCATGGTGAAGGGGATGCGACGGAGACTGTCAAATCATTACAGCGAAGTTAGTCCAACGACAGGTATGGTTCACAGTTCTGGACATATCCTTGATCATTCCCGCAAGTTGCGATCGTTCAGGAAGTGGGACAAGGGAATGGATATCAATCCTGAGGACGAGACCTTCTATCCTTCCCAATACCAACAGGCAGTTCAGAAGTATAGTGAGAATGAAAAGTGTGCCAAACATAGACGTGTGCCAATCATTAAACCTGAAAGCATACTGAGCAACACTCTGTTCCCCTCTGCAACGGCTTCAGAATCCAGGCAATCTTCCTTTGATCCTTACGATTTGTCCAGCGATGATAAATAATACTAAATGCCAAACGATGTGGCTGAAAGAACACTCCGACAGAGCCAATGCGCAGTATACTTATTGACCGCCACCACGCTCCATTTGAATTTACTGCCTGAATCAACAAACAAATGTGGGCAAATTAATCCAAATCCCAATGATTACCACTGGGACCCAATCGAGATTGGCACTACATTTGGGCTGCCGGATATCCCTGACTGGTGGTGACAACAAGATGAAATGCACTCAAAGAATGTCAATCTCTCTAATGTGGCATGAGACATATTCTCCGTCATACCACATGCTGTCAAAGTGGAAGCCTGTCTTTCCCTTGGGCGAGACGTTATCGGCTGGAGGCAGTCAGAGACCACAGGCGTGACCCTTCGCAAGGAAGTTATTGTAAGGCAGTTTGCTCAAGCCAATATCGGGATATTGGCAGGCAATGACCCAGCATTAGATACAATGATCACAGAAAATGACTCGGAAATGTACTGAGAGGCAGAGGAAACAAAATTACACAGAATGGCCAAGGCCCACAACTTTTTGGAGATGTGGCAGGGCAGCAAAAACTAACATGCTACAAAGAAGGAATCTTGCGCTCAGAATAAGCAAATTACAGACATAGGATATATTTCGAACACGGAAGAGATTGTCACAGCATCCTGGTCACTCATTGAACATGATGGTGCCGCTGCATTTAAATTGTCGGAACGATCACCTTTGCCACTAGCTTTGTCTGCAAAGAACCTCTTTGGAGGACGAACTCAAATATGAAATGTCCGCCTTATCAGACCAATCGACCATCATCCAGTCAAAAGTGATGAGGATATTGCACCTGAAACCATTTCAGAAACCGAAAATTGGGCACACTGGAATAGCGACTTGGATAATGCAAATGACAGAGATGACGATTGCACGGCAGATGTCGAATCTGATATAGAGCGGGACAGAGGCATCGAGGATCCGGAATGCTGAGACAAGCGGGATCTGAGTGCCTCACTGATTGTTCCTGGATTGTTTCAGACAACATGGGAGTCAAAGAGATAGGCCGACAAGGGGTTGCTGACAGTCAATATGATGGAAACGAGGAGAAATATGGGATTCATGAAAAAGTAGGACAGAATGCGTCAGTATGTTTCACCAGCTAATTTATGTAGCTTTACGGAGAGTTTCAGTTAGAGATACATTATGAGGGAATGGTGAGCAGTTGCTTGTAACTATCGGTTGATAAACAAATGCATAGCAGGTGCAATGATTCTTTTGGCAAGATATAAAGTTTTTGATAGTATGAGTGTGAACAGTGCAAGAATATTACTGGGCCCGGCTTTGCCACAGGGCCGAGTCTCACTCTGTCAGAAAGACAGCCAATATGTTCAAAACATTATGAAAATAATTATCAATGGCAGCAGATGTTGAATGGACAATATATTAAAATGAGCATCAACAGAGCATGAACAATTTTTGGTCTTGTAAGCATGGTAATTGAATAGTCTTTTGGTCTGTTAGGTATAACCGATGTATTGGCAGCTTTCATAGGCAAAAGAGACAGCTACATCATCACAGCCCCATTCTGAGATTGAGCGTCAACCGAGCGTGAATGATTTTTAGCATTGCATCTTGGGTAATCTAAGTTCTGATTCGTTGCAGACATCCATTGAAGAGATATTGTTAGCCTTTAGGGGCAAAAAAAACAGCGTCACGCTCCCTGCCGCATCTAGAAAATGAGCGTGAACATTGTGTCAACAATTTTTGGTGTTGCATTGTTGGTAATCAAGCCATCGCGCACATAGTCGAGCACATAACAGATTTTTTGACTGCCAAGGTAGGCAAAAATACAATCTATCAAAGGAAAAGCATGGATTCAAAAATAATCGATATCGTCAACTGCAAAACATGCAAAAACATATTATTTGCTGTTTAATACACGATTTTTATAAGACAGTATTATCACTCTGCAAACACAAGCGCCTTATATGAATCTATACATGGACCCACTGGGTGACCCGTTGACAACCCACCTAATTGAGACGGGATGGGACATTTCCATCGAAGCTTACCTGAGTCGACATTTCGGGTGTACTGGCAACCGGGACAACGAATGTGGCAATGGTTCAGTTGTGACCCGGACCCGGACCGAAAGTGACAGTCTGGAACCGTTGCCAAAACTAGGGGAGAGTGCTACTGAAGATGTGGGAAGTTGTGACTGGCAGTTGCAGTGATTAAAACACAAGAGCTGGAGGATGGGGCAGGTGCCGATGAGAGAAGACAGTGGGAGTGATTGAAGCTGGACTAAGTGAAGAACAAAACCAAGAGCTCACCTCAAAAGAGTGTCCACTGACCCGACTCCCCTTCCAAACACCCACAAACTCGCAATTGACCATAGATCACCGACAGCTGCCAATTTGCCACCTGAACAACTGTTCTATCTCCCAACTGCTCCAACTGTACTGAACCGAATGTCAACTAAGTACCGTCTATCAACCTCTGCTACCACCGTTTCCAGTGGCTGTGCCAGTTTGTTGCGAGCGGGAGTTACAAGTCATGTCAGATTCGCTGCCAATTTCAGCTCTTCTGCCTGCGCTGGACCTTCTGCCAGCATCTCATCCAGATATGGACATGATCAAAGGCAACACATCGTGTCATTTGCTTTTCCCATCGCTAAACAATTGAGGCAAATTCTACTACCAGGAACTTTAGGTGTCACAGTCTGGAGTGGAGTGGATTTTGTGGAGTTCACTGAAGTATACGAAACACTGTCATTTCGGACCGCAACTGACCCTGCAGTGTAGGATCTCATCACAACATTCCAAAATTACTGCTCTGACACAATCCAGGAGACAATCAACGTGAATAGCGGATATTGGAAGCAGGGATGGGCGCTGTGGAGGGGGAAACTGAAACATGTCTTCCACTACTCTGATAGCAGAGTTGATGTGTATATGGGATTGAACAACGACCAACTATGCAACGAACACCTGAAGCGTGGGAATACTGGCGCGATATCCTGGATCCTCGCCTACAGCATCATCAGCTGCAGTAACATCAACAAGGGAGCCTTGGGCGAGTACTCACAGCTGGAAATGTTGGTCCGAATCCTCTCACGAGATATGATTGTAAATGTACTCTTATAACTCCAACTTGAACCCAGAGACCCCTCACAGTTCAGATTTGACAAACTCCCAAAGCATGTCCTTGACAAGTGTGTGATAGCAGACGTCCTATTCCTCTTGGAGGGGGCCTGATCACATGTGGTGCCAGGAGACTCTCCGTAATAAGTTCAATGTGGGGATCAGTTCACATGAATGGCAGTACTTGTGAACATTCTGGCCATTCCTGGAGAAGAAAACACAGCGCTGGTGCAATCTATGGAGGATGGTCCCATTGCCCAAGTTGAAAATACAATCGACACGAAAATAGATGATATGTTATTGTCCTCCGTCACTTGGACTTTCCTGCAGTGTAAAGTGACTGACCACTTATACAGAGGCTACCAGATTACCAGGGAGTATGTTCTCCAAGCAGACCCTCCACCTCAGCGTACACCAATGAACATCAGATGTCAGAATTAAGCAAAGGGACCAGCATACTACCAACTGGGACCCAATTATATTCATTACCAGTGGGATGCTTGTGAACTCAAAAACTTGTTCGCTGAGGTATGATAAGTGTACACATTCTGTGCCAATGTGCGCACTGATTCTAAAATGGGTATAGCCCATCTCAATCCACATGGAAGATGAATGATATGACGAACAGAGAGAGAACAAAAAGAGACATCGGGATAGTTACCAGAGGGAACAATATTGCCAATGCAGGTGTACACCCAGAAGGCAACTCAACAAAGGCATCGGGGCCCGGGAGTAGCCAACATAGCTGCACATCAGTAACCTCAGCCGGAGCATGGTGCATGTACACAGCAGTGTCAGAGGGCCATTGCGCAAGTTACTACTGTTACCTCAGGGATTGCTTGACAGTTTTCGGAAATTGATGAGTACCACTCTGGTCGGTCTGCAGAATGGGGAGATGGTCAGGAAGTTGGCAATGGATACTGTATTGATGAATTCTGCAATCGGAATGAAGAGCATGTAGTGGCACAAGGAGAAAGCAGTGGGGAAGAAGAAGTGGATAGTGTAACTGAGGATGAGAGAGACACACGTCTAGAGGAGGGAGAAAGAGAAAAATGGTCAGCAGTTGTACATACCCAGACACCATATTCCATTGAGGAGGGCAGGAGGAACAAGCTGAACAAGGTGCCCAGGGGCAATTATCAGTTGGTACCTATTGTTGAAGATGTTCCACTAGTTTCACTGAGTGGTAGCAACCAGAGAGAGCAAACTATCAGGAATGCGGTTGCATTCAGCAAGTAAACGGCCAAAGCAGATCCCACAGACAACATTACTCCAATGACCCCAAAGGCTCCAAAAGCACTGCAAAACATGGTACCGGCTCTGGATACTAGAAACAACAAAGTCCTTGGAAGCTGCCAACTAGATTACACTATCCTAGCTGGTCAAAAAAAAGAAACCAGCATGTTCACCTTTCGACTACTGCCAAACCCAACAATGGTGTCAGTTCTTCAAGTCAAATGAGTTACTTCCAAAACTCCGGCTGCAAGAAAGATATTTGTTGAGCTGATTGGGAGTACGGATATCACTATGCCAAGGACCATGATGTAACCTGGCTATTTTGTAGTTGGCGCCATTGGTCATTGATCGACCATATATGAATGCGACATGCCATTATTCACGACACATTAGACACACCTTCGCATACGCCTGCACACACTCAACTACTCGAGCACATGCCACTGAATAACAGGTTATGAGCCCTTGCATTGAAATGAGAACCGAATATCAACAATGCCATTTTGTTGTGTCGATTGGAGGTCAACATCGTCATGGAGAAGCATCTCCACAAGCTAAGCAATTAACCTGCATCCCGCCGTGTTTGTGACAGTGGCTGCTGGACGTCTCCCATACAGTATGAGAGACTACGATTACTGACGATTGTGATACAAGATATAGCATCTCATTATAGGATGAGTTCGACCACTATCACCATCACCAAGTACACAGGCACGAACCATGCACAATGGGCAACCGAGATGGCCCTACTTCTCGAGCAGAAGCGAGTGTATGGTATCATCAAAGGATACAATGACAAGCCAGAAACGCCAGCTGCAAACACGACCGCTGCAGTGAAGGCTGCTTTCAAAGACAGGATGAATCAACATGGGGTTTCCAGATCCACAATGCTACTGGGCATGGAGCCGAGGATCCAAGCGGAATAGATGGTCGTCGACAATGTGAACATGCTTTGGGAAACTCTTGACTCAGCCTACCTGTTAAAGTTGACACTCAACATCTTCAAGATGAGGGAATACCTTTGGAGCGTCAAGCTACAGGACTGTGGCGATGTCGACAACTACACATCACAGATCGATCGGACGGTCAAGGATTACACTGTCTGCGCAGGGCCAGCAACCACTGACACTGATGCTGCCGATACGGACACTGCAACGACAATGGCCGAGTTGACTGATCAAGAGCACCTCTTCTAACTCCATTGTGGGATCCCAAGGAACGACAAGTTGAAAGTCTTCTAGAAGCTCATGATGGACAAAAATCCCACGATGACAGCCACCCCCTATGCAATCGTCACCAAACTCAACGAAAAGGAAGCTGCAATCCAGAGAGATAATCGGCTCGCTCCCCAAGCTCTGCTCTTTGCAAAGAAGCGTGGCAAAGGCGGTAAAGGTCCAAAGAGGGATAAGAGAGATGATAAGGACGTTAGGAAAGAGAAGGGTGATCGGAAGTGCTTTCATTACCAACGGAGAGGGGATATCACTGAAAATTGGGTGAGCAAGCAAAGCGGCAAACTTCCAAAGGCTGTCGACACTGCAGCCAATGCATCAACTGAAGCATCGTCTACTTCGACTCTCACCACTTCGATCGAGATCTATTGGATGGCGGCTAGCTCAACTGCTGTATCCAGTGATTGGTTCATCGATTGCGCATGCAGGACTGACATCTCTGGCCATCACTGAATGTTTTTCACTTTCACCGAATCTCCTCCAAATACCAAGAAGGTAAGAGGATACAATTGCGTCATATTATTTGCATCTAGATATAGAAGTGTTGGGTTGATTTGTCAACTACCAGATTGAAAAACGCTAAAGATCATACTTCAAGAAGTCGTGCATTTGCCAGGGTCATTTAATCGCATCACACAGCCTCAGAACATGCACAGGGACCTCAAAGTCGAACACATGAATCACTACAGTCTCAACCTGTACAATCGCCATGGCAAGTAGATTGCCACTGGATCTCAGGTGGATGGGCTATGCGTTCTGGATCGAGTTCTGGATCAGGAATCAACCGAATACTCCAACATCGAACCAGGCATCGGCCTGCTGGCATATAAGATGACTGGGCATGCATCTCGGCATGATGCAGAGAAGCCGATGTTATTGCACCGCCGCTTGGCACCCGTCAGTCTCAAGGTGTTGGTGATCTTGCGGACAATAACCTATGCTCCGAAAATCACCACAAAGTGTGATCGCGAGAGTTCAATACAATCCGAATCGACGATAAAATTCTTTACTGTGAATACAACTTCCCGTGCCACAAAGCCTCCACAGCTAATGCACTCGGACATATGTGGTCCGCTGGAAACGGCCATCACAGAAGGTCGATGTATGCTGCTCTTCATTGACACTGCCATTAAGCATATGGACGAGTACATATTGAAGTACAAATCGGAAGCCCTGGAGAAATTCACAGAATGGCAAGCTGTTATTGAAACGGAGTCGGGCAAGCAAGTGAAGTGATTTCGTAGAGATGTAGGGATTAAGTACACCTCCATGAAGTTCGCAGAATACGTAAAATCAGAAGGGATCTTGTAGGAAACGACTATGCCCTACACTCCTCAGTCTAATGGAGTCATCGAACCGGCCAACAGTATGATCATGCAGCGCATACTATGCATGCTGGACGATGACGCACATTTGAAGAAGTACTGGGTATTTGTAGTCTCAGTCGCAGTCAGTTTCAAGATCTGCACTCCGACACGTGCAGTGGTTGGTAAGACTCCCTACTAGGCCTGGCATTGATCCGGAAGAAAGACATCTTCAATGCATCTGCATGTGTTCGGATGCTTCGCTTTCGTTCACATTCCGAAAGAGAAACAAAACAGGCTGGATTACAGATCAACTCCCAACATGTTCGTTGGGTGCAGCATATCGACCAAACACTACATCGTGTACAACCCATTGGCCAAGACCCTTCACTGGTCTGGAGATGTGATATTGAGGGAAGGGAACCGCTACACAGTACCGAATTCTGCAGATCAATCGATCTTGAACGAGCTGTTCTACAGAGACGTCGGCGAGGAACCCAAACCCATAGAGATGCAACCAACCGAAGGTCAAACAGAGGAGTCACTGCACGACAATCCACCTCCGGAGCCTCTGAAGCCAAAGAAGCAGTCATGAGAATTGGCTTGCGTTGGGACATTACTTGAAGACACATGGGAGCCGCCGGCCAAAGGTAGTCGCCAAAACCGCCCTGGCAAGGTTACGGTGGCCGAGACTGCACAATTGGGTCTCGAAGGTGAGCAATTTGAGGACATGATTCTGATTCACGTTACAGCTGCTATCTCCGATGATCATGATGAGGGGATGGACGATCCAAAGTCATACAAAGCAGCAACCAAGTCTCGGCTCACCGAGAAATGGGATACAGCGATGAAATCATGGTTAGATGCAATTGTTCAGCATCAAGTCTTTGGAGATGTCATGGACCTTCCGGAAGGGAGAAAGGCTGTGCCAAGTCATTCGGTAAAGAAGGCCAAGCACGATGGACCAGTCTATGTGCAGCAGTTCAAGGCCAGGCAAGTCTGTGGAGAAAATCACCAAATCAAAGGCATCGACTACCAGGCTACGTATGCACCGACTACTCACTTGGGCCACATTAGAGTGGCACTTGCAATCACCACAACGTACGATGTCGAGATCCATCAAATGGACGTATGCACAGCTTTCTTGGGAGTTGCCTTTGAAGACGAGATCTCTAAGCACCTACCACAGGGATATTTTCGTTTCATCCAAGCTGGGAGCTGATACAACGATCCAAGATTAAAGACATTGCGGAAGATGGTACTCCGCTTGCAACAGTGTCTGTGTGGCCTGAAGCAGTCTTCGCATATTTGGTATGCCACATTAATGGACCTCGTGATCTCGATTGTGTTTGTGGCAGAGTGTGTCGACGGAGGACTGTTCATGCTTGAGGATCAAGGCATAGTGAGTGTGGTAGTCGTTTGGTATGTCAATGATCTCCTCATGATTACTAATGAGGGCTTGATTGGGAAGATCAACGATCCGATGAAGATGAGGTTCTGGCTGCAGAGTCCTGGGAGTGTCTTGTTCTATCTCGGCATGAACATCGAACACACTCGGGAGCTACCCGCGATGAACATCCATCTGCACAGTTACATTTGGTCGATCTTGGCGAAGATCAAAATCGATGTGGCCAGACCACATGCCATGCAAATAGCAAGGGAGCTTCACAAGAAGAAGCGCGACGAAGAAGCCCACAATCCGACCATATACCAATCAACAATCGGACGGCTCAGGTACTTGATGACCGCCACTCAGCCCAATATCACATATGCCATCGAAGTTCTAAGCCAGTACAATCACGACCCAAGCGATGAGCATATGGTATCACTGAAGCACGTGATTCGGTACCTCAATGTCGCAAACGTCCGGCTTGTGCGTTTCCAAGGAGCATTCAGAGGTGGACTCTGAAAAGACAGACATGGTGGACTTAAACGTCATGTCCTTTCGGACTATGCTGGATGCCCACGTGACGATTTATCGACAAGTGGACTGGTCACCACCATTCGAGGAGCGGTTGACTGGTGATCGAGAAGGAAGGGGTCGACAGCCCAGTCCACGAACGATGCCGAATACTATTCCTTTGGAGTAGGGTGCATCAGAGTCACACAGATCTCGCACCTCTTGAATGAAATTGGCATCCCGACTATCCCTCACGTGTTGTCCAATTCACAGCCACTGATCGCGAGCATCAAACACAGAATCCACCACAGAACTGCAGTTGCACACATTGCAACCAAGTACTCTCTTGCTGTGGAGATGGCTAGAGATGAAAAGATCGACTTGAGCTACATACCGACTGCTAGTGTTAGCAACGGTTCCATTGCGGGACTGTTCCTACTATAGCGGGTCGAAGAACACCCAGAACGTGCCGGTTCAGTTCTGGTTTTTCCCAAACAGTTCCCTTGATTTAGTCCACCAATATTGATTAGACAATACAGAGCTTGGTATGTCAATTATGCAGCATTGCATGGCGCATCGATTGGTAGTCTCCGATTTGGGATATCTTCAAGACTCAGCATGTGGCTTCGAAAATACAGTGAGTTTCGCCCAAAAACCATGTTTTTGCACCATTGCTTACCCAGTTTTGAAGATATTGAATATTGGAGACCACCAAAAGATGCACCATGCAAAGCTACATAATTCACTTACCACGCACTGAATTATCTGATCAACATTGGTGGACTTAATTGGGCAGTATACTTAAACAATCGTTGATTTTTGATGTGGTAAGGCCCATGCCATGCAGACCTATAAAACCAGCCGGTTCCAAATATGGAACCGTAGCTAACACTACTGACTGCTGAGATTCTCGCCGACTGCTTCACCAAGCCACTGCCGAATCCCGCCTGATTGATGCAGTGTGCTGCGATGGGAATGATTGGAATTGGACTTGGAAATGTATTTGGGATTGGGATTGCGCATGGCCTGGAAAATGGCCACAGAAATGGCCACGGAAATGGCCTCAGAAATGGCCTCAGAAATGGCCTCGGAAATGTCCTCGGAAGTGGCCTCGGATATGGCCTCGGCAATGGCCTCGCAATTGACCCGGAAATGGCCTAGGAAATGGCCTCGGAAACGGCCTCGAAAACGGCCTCAGAAATGGTCTCAGATATGTCCTCGGAAATGACGTCGGAAATGGCCCCAGACATGGCCTCGGAAATGACCGCAGTACTGGTCTGAGAAATGATACTGGAATTGGAACTGGAAACTGCATTGGGAAAGCCGTCAGAAAGTGAATTGATCGGGCACGTTCATTTTGAGGAGATCCACAATGTTTCATTGGCTCCTCTTCTCCGTTGTTTACTGTTTTTTGTTTGAAACGCACATGATAACCATCCTGGAGGAGTGTTGAGCTGATTGGGAGTACGGATATCACTGTGCCAAGGACTATGATGTAACTTGGCAATTTTGTATTTAGCACCATCATTCATCGAACGACCATATGTCGATGCGACATGTTTCTGCATACGACACAATCGACACACATTTGCATACACCCGCACACACTCGTCTACTTGAGCACACGCCACTGAACAACGGAGTGCTCCGCCCAGTGCTCCTCCGAGTGCTCCTCTGAGTGCTCCTCTGAGTGCTCCCCCGAGTTCTCCTCCGAGTGCTCCTCCGAGTGCTTCTCAGAGTGCTCCTCCGAGTGTTCCTCCTAGTGCTCCTCCGAGTGCTCCTTCGAGAGCTCCTCCGAGAGCTCCTCCGAGTGCTCCTCCTAGTGCTACTCCAAAAGGCAGTCGCCAGTCCTTCGTGCGGTTGATGTACCGAATCACACGCTTCAGTGCCAACATATGTTCATTGCTTGGGTCAGGATTGAACCAGATGAGAACTCCGATGTCATATGCAATATTGGGCCGAGTTGCGGTCATCGTTCACATGAGGCTTCCGATCATCGATTGGTATATGCTCTGATTGCAGGCTTCTTCGTTGGGCTTCCTCGTGTGAAGCTTCATTTCCATTGGCATGGCAACTGCCCTGGACTCGTCAATTCTGAATGTCACCAAGATCATCCGAATGTAGCTGGGCTGATGGATGTCGATCGTGTGATGCTGGCGATTGTGTTCATTGTTCATGCCAAGACGGAAGGAGACACTCCGGAGATCATCCATCTGGAACATCACCTTCATCTGATCCTTGATCTGCCCAATCATGCCCTCGTTAGCAATGATAAGGAGATCATCGACCTACAGAACGACCGCTGCAATGAAAGTACCTGGATCCTCTAGCACAAACAGTCCTCCGTCGACATGTGATGCAACGAAACCAATCGAGATCCCGAAGTCCCTAAAAGTGCCGTACCAAACATGCAAGGATTACTTCAGGCCATAAAGAGACTTTCTCAAGCAGAGTACCATCTTCCACAAAGTTTTTGTTAATCTTGGATCATTGAATCGGCTCCGATGCTGGAGCAAATGAAAGTATCCCTGCAGTGGGTGAATATAGTTTTTTTAATCCAAGTCAACTCCCAAGAAAGCCGTGAATACGTCCATTTGATGGCTTTCGAGATCGTACTCAGTGGTGATCCCAACTGCCTACGAAACGTGGCCCAAGCGAGCGGTCGGTGCATATGTAGCCTGGTAGTCAATGCCTTTGATTTGGTGATTTCCTCCCCAGACTAACCCGGGCTTGAACCGCTGCACATTGCCTGCTCCATCCCGCTTGATCTTGTATGCCCAGTGACTTGGCAAAGCCTGTCTCCCTTCCAGAAGCTCCACGAAATCTCCAAAGACATGATGCTGACCAATTGCATCTAACTTTGCTTTCATTGCCATATCCCATTTGTCGGCGAGTGGAGACTCTGTTGCTGCTTTGTAAGACTTTGGATTGTCGATGCCATCCTCATGATCGTCGGAGATCACAGCTGCGGTGAAGATGGGAACCATCTCATCAATTTCCTCATCTTCGAGAGCCAATTGTGCAGACTTGGCCAACTTGCCGGCACGGTTTGGGCAATTACCTTTCGCCGGCGGCTTCCATGCATCTCTAAGTGACATCTCAACACCAGCCAATTCTTGTGAATACTTCTTTAGCTTCGGAGGCTCCAGAGGCGAATCGTTGTCTCATGACTCTCCATTTAACATTCGGAACTTTCATCTCTGGTTCGCTGCTTCTCTGAGGGTTTTGGTTCCTTGATGACATCTCTGTGGAGGCGCTCGTTCAAGATCGCTTCATCTGCAGCATTTGGTGCCGTATACCATTTCCATTCACTGAATACCACATCTCAGGAGTGGTGAAGCGTCTTGGCCAATGGATTGTATACAAAGTACTACTTGGTTGATATGCTGTACCCAATGAATATGCCAAGAGTGGCTGTGTAATCCAGAATCTTTCGTTTCTCTTGCGGAACGTGCACGAAGGCCAAGAATCAGCACACACAGAGATGCTTCAAAGATGGCCTCTTGTCGGATCCATGGCAGGCCTCGTATAGAGTCTAACCAACTACCGAGCGTGTCGGAGTGCCGTTGTTGAGATACATTGCCACTGAGACTGCTAATGCCCAGCACTTCTTCAAAAGTCAAGCATTGCTCATGATGCATCATACGTGCTCCATGATCCTGCGGTTCGCCAGTTCAACGACTCCATTGGACTGAGGAGTGTAGGGCATAGTAGTTGCCTTTAGTATGCCGTCAGATTTTAGGCATTCTGCGAATTCCTTGGAGGTAGACTCAGCACCTACCACTGTACCAAATTGCTTCACTTGCTCGCCCGACTACTTTTCCCTGAGAGCCCTCCATTCCTTTAATTTCTCTAGGGCTTCTGACTTGTACTTGAATATGTACTCATCCGTATGCCTCGTGGTGTCGTCGATGAAGAGCAGCATATCTTGAGGTCCTTGCATGGCCGTTTCCAGGGGACCACATATGTCTGAGTGCACGAGCTGCAGAGGCTCAGTGTCACAGGAAGTTGCATTCGGAGTAACGGGCTTTCGAGCTGATTTGCACTTGATTCAGCTCTCGCAATCGCACTTCCCAGTCATAATTGGAGCTTCGCCGACGACCCTCAACAAGATCTCCGAAGCCTTCAGACCGATGTGTGCCAAGCAGTGGTGCGATAACATCCGCTTCTCTGCATCATGCCGAGATGCATACGCAGTCTTGATAAATGCCAGCAGGCAGCTGTCGTGGTCGATATTGGTGTATTCAGTCCATTCCGGAGCTCTATCCAGAACCCACTCCAGAATGAATCCCCCATCGACCTGAGGTGCAGTGGCAGTCAACTTACCAAGGAGATTGTGGAGGTTGAGACCATAGTGATTCACCAGTTCGACTTTATCATCCTTGTCCATCATCTGAGACCATGAGATGAGATTGAATGATCCTGGCAAATGCACCACTTCTTGAAGTATGATCGTTTCCGTCGTTCCATCTGGCAGCTGGCGATTCGTCCTAACCATTGCATAACTGGATGCAAACGATGTGACCCCATCATATCCCATTACCTTCTTCGTATTCGGAGAATATTCTGTGTAGGTGATGAACATTAATCGATGGGTGGAGATGTGAGTAATGCATCCGCAATTCATGCACCAATCACTGGATAATTGGTTAGAGCTGGCCACCATCCAACAGTTCTCGATCAACGTGGTGAAAGTCCAAGTAGCCGATGATTCAGTTGATGCTTTTGCCGCAGTGTAGGCAGACTTTGGAGGATCACCGTGTTGCTTGCTCAAGCTGTTCTCGGTGATATGCCCTCACTGTTGGCAATGACAGCACTTCCGCAGATCCTTCTGTTTCCTATCGTTGTCTCCCTTATGATCTCTCTTATCCCTCTTTGGACTTTTGCCGCCTTTACTGGCTTTACCATTAACACCTTTGCCACCCTTCTTTGCAAAGAGCAGAGCTTCTGGAGCGAGCCCATTCCCACCCTTGATTCCACCTTCCTATTCGACGAGCTTGGTGACGATCTTTTCAGGCCTGGTGGTCATTGTGGCGTTTTTCTCCATCATTCACTGCAGGAAGACTGTCCACTCGTCGTTCCTTGGGATTCCGCAAAGGAGTCGGAAGTTGTGCTCTTGCTCACTCATCTTGGCCATTGTATTTGCAGTGTCCATAACAGCAGCGTCTGTGTCAGTGGTCGATGGCCCTGCGCAGCTCATGGAATCCTTAACCTTCCGATCGATCCGCGATGAGTCGTTGTCGACATCCCTTCAGACCTGTAGCTTGATGCCCCACTGGTCTTGCCTACTCTCGAAGATGTTGAGCTTCAGCTTTGACTTGTAGGCTGATGATATCTTTTCCCAAAGCGTTTTTGCATAATCGATGACCGTGTATTCCGCAGGTATCCTCGGCTGCATGCCCAGCAGGATAGTCGATCTGGAAACACCATGGCGATTCATCCGGTCCTTGAAAGCGGCCTTCACTGTGGCGTTCGCGTTTGCAGCTGGCTGTTCCAGCTTGTCATTGTATCGTTGGATTATACCATACACTACCTTCTGCTCCAGAAGTAGGACCATCTCAGATGCCGATTGGGCATAGTTTGTGCCATTGTACTTGGTGATGGTGATCGTAGTGGAACTCATCATGTATCGCAATCGTCAGATATAGTAGTTTTTCAGAGTGAACGGGAGACGTCCTGCAGCCGCTGTCAGATACACGGCGGGATGTGGGGTAATTGCTTAGCTTGTGGAGACGCTCCTCTGTGATGATGTTGACTTCCACTCGACAAACGAAAGTGGAAGTGTTGCATGTTGGTTCCCTTCTTAAACGCAAGGGTTCAGAACCTGTTGTACAGTGGCGTGTGCTCGAGTTGCCGAGTGGGTGCGGGCGTATGCGACTGAGTGTTTATCGTATCTAGTAATGAGACATGTCGCATTGACATAAGGTCGATCGATGACTATTGGCGCTAACTTCACAGGTGGCAAGTTACACCAGAGTCCTTGGCATGGTGATATCCGTGCTTCCAATCAGCTCAACAACCAGGGCCACTCCGACCATTCTCTAAATGATACATGTCATTGATCCTCCCATGCTCATCGATGGGGAATTTGAGTTCTATGTCTAGTCAATGAAGTCACTAGTGAGCTGAATGTTGGGTGGAAACGTGCTGCCAGGGATGTGATCACAGCCAATGACAATCAGTCTGATATTGCAATGGTCGCAGAGTATGCCGCAGACAATCTCTGTGGTATTGTCATTCATGTGCCAATCGATTTAGTAACATCCAGATCCACACTGGTTATGCTGAGCCGCCCCAGAGAATCACCCACTCGAGTCGGTGAGAGGACTCGGAATGATCCCACTTCTGAGATGACCATCTTCACAGTCGATTGATCAGAACATATACCTTTTGTTGTTACATGTTCGGGAGACACCTCAGCTGCAATCACCAGCAGCTCAGGAAACATGTATGCCTAGTTCAAGTATGGGCAACTATGAGGGATAGGGACCAGCTATACAAAGGGAAAACATATAAATGGAAAATGAAAGGCTTGTCAAAGGCAGAAGGGAACCAGTCAGTCAGAATACGAGGCAAATCAATAGCAGTGAGGTATATAATGGAGAGATGCATGAACCTGGAGGATGAGTGGGAAGAGATGAAACAATTCGCAGTCAGAGAGTTGGGTAGCAGCATGGTAGCAGAAGGGTGGTCAATAGCAGACAAGGCTACAGTGAAGGAACCCCGAGTAACCAGGAGAGAACCCACAACTTTTATGTAGGGTTCTTGAAATGGCATTGCTGCAGAACACAGTCAAAGACAATCTGTTTCCTCAGACTTTGACTTGTTGATGTTAAACTTACACGAAAGCACCCAAGCCGCATACCTGGCCTCTCATGCAAATCTTGTTGCCCAGATCACAATGCCTGTTCCCGTGTCGGATGAAAGTTCACCAGGTGTTAAACTTGACTGCGGAGGAAGAGCCATCACCCAGGCCATACCGATAACAAGTTCATGGGATGTGTAGTTTATCCCTAAGTTTTCACACAGGTAAAGAGGTGGAAGGTTATTACAGGAGTGAGTATAAGGGCTGCAGTAAGGATGTATATTATGGCTGATGGAATGGTAACCTATCCTAGGTATGCTATCGAATTGATTATATGCCCTCCAGTAGCCTTGGAATGAACTGGTATCCATTTGCAACAAAGTTGAGCTACCCTATCACATCTGGGTGGAGTCTGGTCATCAGGTCTGTAAGGGCTGTATATTCTGCATACAAAAAATGACATTCCCATGGAACAGGAGATGGTAGAAGACAGGGTCTGGCAGGGCCCATTGAAGCCCACTTGGGGCCCCTATATAAAATCACACTTATTAGTCCCAAAAAACAATAGAAAGTACCACAATATCATAGCTGCTGTGAGGGCGAATTGGCACATACTTTACAAAGATGGGATACCACCCATCATCACAGAGTATTCTATAGCCTACGTGAGGTTGCGCTTTGCTTTACTGATGGAATTTCACACTGGGTACGACCATACTGTGTTGAAGGGTGATAGGCAGGACCATATGTCCCTTCAGAGTACTCTAGGGATATATCGGCTGACCAGACCAGTACAGTGAGCTACCAATTCAGTATTGAAACTGATCCAAGTTTCCCGGAACATACTACATGCACACCTGGCGCTCGTTGTTGAATAATCTGTTGAAGATGTTGGAGTGAAATGTCCAAAGGGCCGATACTGGAAGGAAGTAGTAGAAGGGATTCCTGGAGAACAAAGTGTTGTTATGGAACACCTCCAGAACCTTAACAATTTACATGCTGATGTGGAGGGAGCAGGACCCACCTGTACTGGAGCGATATCCGTCTAGTGCTAGAATAGAGCAATAATACTCGGGTATGTCTAAAGGGAGGCAGGCTGATGGTGCAAGGGTCATAGGTCGACATGGTGTGACATTGGCCTTGGTACAACAACCAGACTGAGTGCAGGGACATTTTAGAGTTTTGCACTTACTATTGTTTATAGCTTTCTCAGTGTGGAATAGTTACAAGCCCCCTCCCCTGTACGAATCTTTCGGAAGGACACTAAGTTTCATTGGGACACATACAAAATGAAAGCTATTGCAATCTTGGAGGAGACTCTCTGAAATCCTCTTGGGTTGAAGATATTAAACATTACCAGGAGCACTAGCCACCTGCTGAATGATGTGAATATGACCATTAGCTTTTGACATGAAGAATATTCCGATGCAATTGAAAGAAGGACCCAACGGTAACTCAGGCCGGCCACTAACAGAACCAAAACATTAGCCAGACAAGGAACACTGCAACAGGTAGTTCGGTGGTTGTAGCAGCCTGAACTCTACTTTGACATCAATCACTGGGTGAAAACCTGCGAGCAGTGCAGGCAGAGAACGCCACTTCAGTATGAGGAAACCCAGAAGAGGCGAACTGTTAGTCAACTGTTACAGAGAGTGGGAATGGACATTTCATACATTCCCCAAACAGAGGATGGGTACGATCTACTGGTGATAGCCATGGAGTATTGTGGCAGTTCGGCAGAGGCATAATGACCATCACAGGGAACATTGGAGAAGGTAGCCAATATCGTTTACAAGGTGGTAATTTGTTTGTTCGGTACCTCAGCAAGTGTGGTTGTTGTCACAGGAGAAGAGAACAGGTTATGATATGACCTCCTTGTTCAACATTTCAACATCCAGAAGATTACTGCAACCCATTACCTTGCTCCCACTGATGGTGTAATCTAACCAGGATACAGACAGATTCAGAATGTGCTATGTATGCTGATGGGAAGCTACAACAAACCAACTCAGATGTTGATTAATCACCTACCTGTTGTGCTATGGGCCTACATGATTAATGTCACTTGTGTGACTGGATAATTGCCATTCTGCCTTTTATTTGGTCAAGTTGAGGTACTTTTGATAGAACTGGAGAAACGAACATGGAATGCCACCGACTGCGCCTGAAGAATCTACTATTCAGTATTACCGCTACCTGGTAGATCAGGGAAGCTGGAAACACAGCAAGCTGATATCTATGCATTCATACAAAACCTAGGCTGTTGAGACATACAAACAAATGATGATATAACACAGTAGCTTTTGAACAAACTCGGATTTTGGGATTTGGTTCTTGTGTATGAAACCTAGAGAGCGCAGTTGCATGGCTCTAAACTTTATGCTAGGTGGTGAGGACCCTACCGGGTCATGGAAATTGCCCAGAACATAAGGACTTATCATCTGGTGGAGCAAGATTGCACTGAACTCACGGGTTGGATAGATGGTAGTTGATCCAAGAAGTTCTTCACTAGCAATGAAGACCTACATGGTGTTCCAGAAGACACAAGGCCAAGCATAGCCCACACTGAGTAATTGGAGGAATTCAAGGGATTCCATGTGGTGGCAGTAGCCAGCTGGACTTGAATAAGAGGAAAATACATAGGTTTGATAATGTGGAAAGACTGGGAGAAACTATTGTGGATAAAGCGGAGGATATCGGGGGGTGCAGGCAATTAGTGGATAAATGGAATGCCACATATCCAGTGCCGCTATACCACCTGCTAAAACAATGATGGATATGATGGAGGGTATGAGTGTAGAATTAGGGGAGATGGGCGAAGATCCATCACATGGACCATATCAAAAATATATCAGCACAATGTAAAATGGTCCGGAAGAGACTTGCAAACTTTGCAGCCACTCCGGTTGACCTCACCTGTGCTTCTAAGTACTTCCAGATGCTCTCTGGCCCCCCTGGAGCTAAGCACAGTGCTTTCAGACTCTGCAAGAGCAAGCTCAGGTGCTCCTGAATGCACCTGCAGTTATAGAGGTGCATGCAGAATGCTCTGATATTTGACTTTTAGGATAGTCAAATAGTGGAGAAGCTGAAACCTCTGCGCAGGTCTGCAGGAGACTTTGAGAGCAGCTGAGCCCTCTAAGCAGGTCTGCGGGAGACTTCGATAGCAGCTGAGAGCTCTTCACAGCTCTGTGGGAGACTTGGTCCCGTTTTCTCACAGCAGTGGTTCTTAGAGTTCCATAACTGCAAGGCATGTCATCTTTGTCACAGTCACAAGATTCACTATATCATAATACGCCATGTATTATCAACCTAAGTTTCTCTATATATATACATATGCTCAATTTGGCTGCAGATGGTATACGAGTGTAATTGGAGGAGTACCTGGAGATGCAGATTGAGACAACTTGCCGATGCACTGGGAGGCCATGGTGGCAGAACAATCCATTTCTCACAACCAGTCTGTTTGGCAGGGTGATGCTGGTGTCGGGAATATGCCAGTTCAGGGATAATCAAAACAGACTCTGAGACAGGTGATCTGGACATAGCGAGATAACAGAGATGGACTGAGCAATGGGGATCATATATTTAGGCGACCATGGGGTAGATAGACATCATCTCATTATGCAAAATACACTGTATCTTTCCCAGCTCATGGTCCCACACACTCTTGCCAATCTTTGATACATGCATACAATTTGTGTGGTTCCTCACACACTTTTACCGAGCCTTAATGGATCCACGCAATCGGTGTGGTTACTAACACGCTGTTGCCGAGCCATAATTGATCTTGTCAACCTGAGTGGTTCCTCAAAGCCGGGTACCCCATCATACCCTCTTACCCTCCTCCTACACTCATCGAGCCAGACACCCTCATTCTCACAAATTCCCTTCGGATGCCATAAGAGCTTCACTGATTCAACAAGCTGTCATAATGTGAACTTACAGATATACTTCCAGGCCATGATCGAGGGAGGTTAGAGATGTATTTGGAGGCCAAGATCGAGTGTATTCAGAAATGCACATCAATGCCATAATCGAGCGAATCTGGAGGCCATGCTCATGCGATATTGGAGGCTGTAAGTGAGCCAGTTTGGAGAATCACTTGGAGGCCAGGGTCAAATGAGCTCAGAGATGTGTTTAGAGGCCATAATTGATCAAGTTTGGAGATACACTTGGAGGCCATAATCGAGCAAGTTTGGAGTTGCACATGGAGGCCATGATCAATCGAGATTGGAAGAGTACTTGGAGGCGGTTGATCTGGCGGAGTTAGATCAGGATGGAGGCGGGATGGGATTTGAGACCTTATTCATTGGATAACTTGTAATTGCGAGAATGCAGAGAATTGGGTATAACAAGGTCCACTGAGAGATGTGAGATGAGAGAGTGGCGGGGTGCAGGAGACAGTCGATCTTGGGATGATACAGTACTCGGTGTATGTTGCACTCGGTGTTCACTGTTGATGATGGCATGCAGAGATAGAGAGGGATGACTTAACTTCGCATTCTCCGGTCACGGTAGAGTTGTGGACAAGAAATTGAAAGATGAGACAAGATGGGAAATCATCATGAGAAACTGAAACTTATGAGAATTTAGTATGCGAGTCAATTAACAATATCCAATATGGCAGGTACGGCTCCTGATTCAGCAGGTACTAAAACTAATACCAGGTCTTCTGAACCCAATGAGGCATGTCTTACGCTAGATTTCTCATATCCACTTGTATCCTCCATATTGTTCCCATCTCCATCCCGCATCTCTCTTTCTCATCGATAACTCTACCATTATTGCAGAACACAAAGTTAAGTTATCTCTCTCTATCTCTCCATGCCATATTCATGAGTTAACACTGAGTACAGCATACACCGAGAGTACAGCTTCCACCCAAGATTGTCTCTTTTCCATTCATTCGCACAATTATGAGTTGCCCCCTGCATATAGATTCAGCTTCTGGTGTGCCTCCCGATGAGATCGACCGCCACCAGCCCGCTCTCCCTCAGAGCTGAAAGGTTACGTCACCTGGTCACATTCCCACGGTTGCAACTTACCTCACTGATCAATACAGACCTATCAGCATCCGGTGTGCCTCGCATAGACCTCCTCCAAGATCTCCTCCAATCTTGCTCAATCATGGCCTCCATGTGCATCTCCAAACTCGCAAGCTGAAGGCCTGAGAGTGCATCTCTGAGTTCAGTTGATCATGACCTCCGGGTGTATATCAATACTCACTTTATTAGGGCCACAAAGTTAGCACAATCATGGCATCTAAGTGCATCTTGAAACTTGCTCAATCACAGCCTCAGAGTGCATCACCAAACTCACTCGATTCCCTCTTTCAGATTTGCACGTTCATGGCTTCCAAGTGCATCTCCAATCTTGCTGAATCACAGCCTCAGAGTACATCTCCAAAGTCACTCTATTACTGCCTCCCTGTTCGCATGATCATGGCCTCCTTCGACATCTCCAAACACACTCAGTCACGTCCTCTGAGTGACTCTCCAAACTTGCTCGATTACCTCCTCCAAGTTCACCCCATCACGTCCTCCAAGTGCATCTCTGAGTTCACATAATCATCATCCTCAGGTGCACCTTGAATTGCTCTCCACCTCCGCCTGCAGCAGGTCTCCATATACCATATGAGGATGGGTAGCTATATAGATTCATAGATACATAGATACATAGATGAGAATACAAACTGAATGCAGGAGTTGAAAATATCATTGAACGATAAGTAGTAGCTGTGATTTTGAGGTGCAGAAGGAGCGTTCCCAAAGATGATGTTTTTTATCCCAGACTGCTCTGCTGTGATTCGATGTGCTCCCAGGCTTCTTCCCGGCACTCCCAGGTGGTCCCAGGTAGTGTTAGCAATGGGTACAGGTAACCTGCAAGCGATCCGGGTCTGGACTGCAAAACCGGGTCGGTTCTGTTCCAGACCAATCCAAAAACCTGTCCCGTTGCCTCTTGGCCGGCCAAAACAGGACCCGTACCTGTCAACCTGCGCATTTTGCTGGGTTTGGGCTTGAGCCGTCTGTTCCACTCTCTGGTTCTGGATTTCTGGTTTTTCTATTTCTGGTCGCACTCAGATATGTTACTGTAAATCACAAAATATAGACTTTGGTACATAGCTGTCTTTTTTTGATGTATCGGCCATCATGATGATCAAACGAACCAGAGATACGCTCCCTTCCCCATCCGGAGAATAAGCGTCAACAGAGTGTCACCAATTGTTGGTCGTGTATCCTGGGTACACTGAGGGGAGATAGGCTGCAGATTGCCACAAACAATGGATAGGCCACCTTCATACTACAAAGCGAAACCGAAACGCTTCCTGCCCCATCTTCAAAATGAGCGTCAATAGAGCATCACTGATTGTTGGCCTTTCATCATGGTAAATCACAGCGTGATGTGGCTGTTATTGTTATATAAAGCATTTTGGCTGTTTTTGTACCCTGAAAGGCTCACCAACACGTAGTGGGACCATTATTAATGAGATAACATGATACTGTCCCGGAGGCTGTCGCAGGAACATCCCCGTCATATCTGCCTATATAAACTGCCATCTCCTTGTGTATGGACAATTGTGATTAAGGGTCACTCATATTGCCGAAGATGGAAGAGCAGAAATTGTTGACATTCCGACAACACTCATTTTGAAGAAGGGGCAGGAGGGTATCATTATCTCTTTTGCCTATAAAGATGGCCAATACTTCCTGTATGACTGACTGCAACCTATTGCCCATCAGATTATCCAAGATGCGGGACCAAAAATTGTTGACATTCCGCTGATGCTCATTTCAGGTTGCGGTTGGGAGTGTGTCACTACAATTCTAGCTATACAGGAGGCCAATACTTCGATTATGTATAACCACAACCATATCAATTCTTAATTACCTGACTTATAAGACCTAAAATAGTTAATGCACTGTTGATGCTTATTTCAGGATAGGGTAGGGAGCCTGTTGCTGTGGTGTTTGACTATAAAGGAAGCCAACACTTCGATTATGTATTACCATGGCCATATCAATTCTTAGTTACCTGCCTTAGAATACCCAAAATTGTTGACGCTCTGTTGACGCTCATTTTGCCACGCGTGTAGCTGCACTGTGTAATCGGTTGATTAGGCAGAGTATATCATGCACATTGTTTCGGCAGCCTTTCTATCGTTTTCATTTATATACTTCTTCATCACTACATTGTTCTATAATAATACCTATAAATAAATCCTTTAAAATATACTATACAGTGTCCGCATAGTGTAGATACTACTACACTCAACAATCCCGTTCCGTTCGATCAATGGTGGTCCTCACTTGAGGGTTTGCTCAATAGGCTGCTCTCGTCTGTATAATCAATATTAGCTGCATTACCACACAGCAGATGGTGTACTAACCAGTGGATGTTTCTTCATCAGTCATCATATCTGGATTATAATCTGTATTGTGCAGGCTATCCTGGGCATATCCATCAAGATTGAACAATTAAGCACAGGGAAGTCGAATGTATGAATACACATATCCAGGTGGCAAATTGTCGATTTGGGAAATGTGAGCTGCCTCATTTTCACTGGGTGGCGCAGGTGGCGCTCCCAACAGAGGTGGCATCAGTTCAGGTGTCAGCTGTCTGTGATGGTCGGGTGGAGGTTCGATCCTTCCTTTGTGCCTCCAGCCTCACTGCACATTCTTTGTGGTGCCATTTTGACAAGGAAGGCATCCGTCTGTCTGGTTTTGACGAAGCATAGTTAGGTGTCTTTCTGTCGCAACCTTCGCCTGTCTAGGCCCAGAATACTCAACTCCACGCTTCATCTGTTCTCGGACTGTGGAGTGAGGTGTCTAGATGGGCTGTTGTGTTTGCTCTATTGTGGGGAGCGAAAACTCTCCTTTGGCCATATTCGCCATATTTAAGGCCAGGCACATGTCGGATTGTTCCAGCTGTACCCGACCTCCTTGCCTTGCCATAGTAGCAGACATGTTGAAAACCTAGAAGAAATTGGGTGCGGCATCTAACAATGACATTCGGCTATTGTTGAGCTGATTGGGAGTACGGATATCACTATGCCAAGGACTATGATGTAACTTGCCTCTTTTGTAGTTAGCACCAGTAGTCATCGATCGACCATATGTCGATGCGACAGGTCTCGTTACACGATAGAATAGACACACCTTCGCATACTCCCGCACACACTTGACTACTCGAGCGCACGCCACCGTGCAACAGGTTATGAGCCGTTGCATTTAAAAAGGGAACCGACGATCAATTACTTCGATTTTCGTTTGTCGAGTGGAAGTTAACATCGTCACTGAGGAGCGTCTCCACAAGCTAAGCAATTACCCCGCACCCCGCCGTACTTCTGACGGCGGCTGCTGGACGTCACCCGTACGGTCTGAGAGACTATGATAGCTGACGATTGCGATATAACATCTCGATACAAGATTAGGATCGTGCAAGATGAGTTCGACGACGATCACAATCACCATCTTCAATGGCACAAACTATGCACAATGGGCAACCGAGATGGCCCAACTTCTCGAGCAGAAGCAAGTGTATGGTATCATCAAAGGATACGACGACCAGCCGGAAGAGCCAGCAGCAAACGCGACCGCTACAGAGAAGGCCGCTTTCAAAGACTGGATGAATCGCCATGGTGTTGCCAGATCGACTATCCTACTGGGCATGGAGCCCAGGATTCAAGCGGAATACACGGTCGTCGACGATGCGAAGATGCTTTGGGAGAAGCTAGCATCAGCCTACAAGTCAAAGCTAAAGCTCAACATCTTCGAGATTAGGGAAGACCTTTGGAGCATCAAGCTACAGGACTGCGGAGATGTCGACAATTACGCATCGCGGATCGATCAGAAAGTCAAGGATTACAATCTCTGCGCAGGGCAGACAACACCATCGACCGCTGGCACTGATGCCGCCGACACCGATACAGTCTCTGCAAAGACAATCGCCAAGATGAGTGAGCAAGAGCACATGTTCTACCTCCTTCGCGGAATCCCAAGGAACGATGAGTGGAAAGTCTTCCTGGAGCTCATGATGGACAAAAACGCCACTATGACCGCCACGCCCGATGAGATCATCACCAAGCTCGTCGAAAAGGAATCTGCAATCAAGAGAGAGAATGGGCTCGCTCCAGCAGCTCTGCTGTTTGAAAAGAAGGGTGGCAAAGGTGGTGGTAATGGCGGTAAAGCCGGTAAAGGCGGCAGAGGTCCAAAGAGGGATAAGAGAGATGATAAGAGAGATAATAAGGACGAGAGGAAAGAGAAGGATTTCCGGAAGTGCTTTCATTGCCAGCGGCGAGGGCATACCACCGACAACTGCTTGAGCAAGCAAAGCGGCGATGCTCCAAAGAGTGCCGACACTGCAGCAAAAGCATCGACTGAGACTACTTCGACTCTCACCACTTCGATCGAGAACTATTGGATGGTGGCTAGCTCAAATGCTTCATCCAGTGATTGGTTCATCGATTGCGGATGCACAACTCACATCTCCGGCCGTCGATCAATGTTCATCACCTACACCGAATATCCTCCGAATACGAAGAAGGTGAATGGATACA
>Ga0307512_10000453_pt1 | contig 60166 bp, 60 predicted proteins | sample 14_EM_MG_FD_200267 | JGI IMG/M metagenome (GOLD analysis project Ga0307512, IMG submission 200267) | Populus trichocarpa ectomycorrhiza microbial communities from riparian zone in the Pacific Northwest, United States - 14_EM | ecosystem: Host-associated > Plants > Roots > Unclassified | place... | reverse complement strand
AACGTCTCCGCCTTTCCGTAACACGATTCCTTCCACACCTTCCGTATCTTTATTCTAATATTCATCCTAAGTATCATCGCACCTTCTTGCGCCGTGACACAGGGATACAACTCGAACATATCATTTAGAGACATGATGGTGGTTGCAGGAAGGTATAGTATCAACCATGAAATTTGACAGGCAAAGGTAATCTCTACTAGCCTTCTGAACACAAAATCTGATACACTGCAGATCATCATACCTTGTATTTGGGAGGTGAATAGGGAAAAAAAGGACTCAATGAGAAGGAAGAAGTATGTGAGAAGTGCTATAGAGTTAATGTAATGTCAATTTGAATAAATACAATTGATTATATTCCACTGAAATTGATTTGTGGCAATGGATATTTGTGACAAATGAAACATTTACATAAAGTTCAAATATGTGGGTATATATACCTCTAAATTTGACTGATAATTAAATACCAGATAGGGAAAAATGAGGTCAATCAACAAACAAAATAAAGCACCTGAGAGATTTTGATAAAAGCCAATTCCAAGAAGAACTTCAGTCAAGAATGTTGTGATGCAGTATCCTGCACAGTTTCAAGACAAATACCAACTTGAATTGGAGTATCATAATACTGTGTTTAAATTTCTAAATATTTACTCTTTTTAAAATATGAAGAATAATACAGTATAAAATCACTGCAAGTATTCAACACCAGACTTGCCTTGAATCAGATTTCTAAACATGTTTGGATAGCATAATTGGTTGTCAGGAAATTGATTTGTGATTGGATATGCCAGAAGTACTTCTGGTTACTGAAATTGGTTTCAGCATAACTTTTATATCTCTGGCAGTGGCTATACTATGCAAACTGCAGGTACAGAAAATTGTTGGGGGTTGCTACTAGCGACTCTGCAGGGGAACACTTATAGGCAAGAGATAAATATGAACATGACTGTTTCAAGATTATTGATAAAGAATCTGATTTTTATACATTGCACAAAATTAATGCTGTACTATGCCACCTTTTAAAGAGTGAAATAACTATCTCCCCTGGGTATCCAGCACTTACATAGGCTCTCAAACCAATCTTGCTGGTTACAATACTTTAAGTGTAAAAGAAATTTCCCAGTTCAATTTATAGAATGAATTGTATACTTGATTTGAAATATTGAACACATTAAATATGGAAAATTCAAATATCTGCAGTCTGCATCTTGATACCAGCATTGGGAAATTTGAACATTAAAGGATTATTCAACTTGTATAATTTTATCCCTTTCAACCAGAGAAACACTATTAAACAACTGTCAACTATTATACTATTCATGGAATATTACTATATTTGAAGTCTAACTATTTATGGAGTTTGACTATTTATTGAGTTTTACTATTGATGGAGTTTCACTAAGTATGGAGTGGTACTATTTATGGAGTTATACTATGTATGGAGTTTTACTATTTACAGAGTTTCAATATTTATTGATATTTATGGTTTACACAGTTTAACTATTGATGGTGTTTTACTATTGTTGATGAGTTCAATTAAAACAAGATAAATCAGAGTATAGAATGGCAGATTATGGTAAATTCTAGAATTCAATTTAAGTTTCAAGTTACAGCAATGCTAAGATTACAATCACTCATTGATGGGCATTACTAGAGGATGAGGCTGTTTTCAAATACTACAAAAGATTATGAAGATAACATTGAAATAGAACTGCTTGCTGCAGAGGTACTCTGTTTAGTTGTGAAGAGCATAATACATACCATTCACACTGAAGATTAAACTGCCCAATGGCATACAGCACACCGAATGATCCAAGTTGTAAAGCATTGGAGAATCAGAAGATAAACAGTGTTGAATCCAGAGAGTTGAAAACAACTTGTTCAGATTACAAAACAAAATACTCACCATTTATATATCAAACACACTGAAAAGGTACACAACATACTGCAGACCCTTGGGGGACGATACTCATTGTGTAGTAGTTCAGGGGTTTGCGACATATGCAAATAGCACATAATCTATTACTTGTTAGTTTTGAAAGACATAGTGCACCAGGATAAGATTTCAGGACTATGGCAAATGTAATTACCACTGAATTCTGAGTGGGATTTTCTTATGTTCCAATGGGTGAGAAATACATTTTGAGTTATTCTGATCAGTTAGTTACTAGAGTATCAAAAACAGACCATGATAAGGTATCTAGTAATATGCTGTTCGAGTACGCTCTCCAGTACACCTCCGAGTATGTTCTCAAGTACACTCCCGGGCATGCTCTCCAGGACACTCCCCATTGCGTTCGATGGCACACTCCCAGCCTGCTTGACTATATGCTCCCAAGTAAGCTCTGATGATGCTCTCAATTACACTCCTGAGCACGCTCTCAAGTACACTCCCAATTGCACTCGATGACACACTCCCAGCCTGCTTGACTATATGCTCCCAAGTACGCACTCAAGACGCTCTCAATCACACTCCCTATTGCACTTGATGACACGCTCCCAGCCTACTTGACTATACACTCCGAAGTAAGCTCTCAAGACGCTCTCAATCACACTCCCAAGCACGCTCTCAAGTACACTCCCAATTACACTCGATGGCACACTCCCAGCCTGCTCAACTGTACGCTCTGAAGTAAGCTCTGAAGACACTCCCAAGAACACCTGTGACTACACTCCCAAGTACACCTCCCAGTCGCTTACCAGTACACTCTCAAGAGGGAAAACACTCCCAATTGCACTTGAGTATATGCTCCCATGTATGCTCCTGCATGCTCAATCCAGAGACTTGCTGAGTTGCAGACACCAGGCATTGCAAGGCATGAGGCTAATGGCATATGGTGAGCATCGTGTCGCGGGCGGTGGGCTACAGGTGGCATGTGGTGTGTGGTACATGGCAGGTCATAGGCGGTGTATGTTGGCCAATATCATGACATCGGTTGATATGGTAGACTGAACCTTATCTTTAGCCTGACCACCAGGACAAGATCTCACGATGCCTCAAGGTCATGGTGTTGACAATTACAGCATCAGATTCTGCAGCAAAGGGAGACATTGGATCTCCGGGAGAGCAGATCTCGAACTCAGTTTTCTCAGCGGCATCTGCAGCCAGTCTCAGGTCTATTTTGGGCTTATGCATACTCATTTAGTCCGAGGCTGATGGTGATGATGGTGATGGTGATGATGGTGATGGTGCTGGTGATAGTAATGGTGATGGTGATGATGATGGTACCGAAAGCACTTAGTTAAGTAGGTTGGCTACGTCAATGTCAAAGTCAAAACATCAACAGACTTAGTGCCTATTAGCCAAAGCTTCCACAAACTCAGAGTTTTCCATCGGCCAAAAGCATCTTCTGGAAAACTCGACTCCTCCAAATGGGAGGCTCTTTCAAGAAAGCTCTCGAGCAGGCTTTTGAAGAGGCATTCAAGCCGCCTCACATGCAGCCTCTGAAGTGGACTCTCAGCGATGGTGTACAGTACCGGTATAGCAGCGAAGACTGCAGGCAGTGAAGACTGGTACAGGTCCATCTCCATCCCACAGCTATATACAGTTCCATAGGCCCTCGCGCACATCACTATGAATCGACTGTAGATGTCTATAGGCTACGTGTTGTGCAGGGGTCCACAGGAAGTTTGCTATGAGCTGAGTGGGTTCACATGTGCGGGTAGCGCAGTCTATCCTCGATTTGCACTTTTGCTAATGATGCTCATTCATCTTCCTCCTGGCCAGGCATGTTATTTAGAGTGCCAACTAGAAAAGCTTATTGCATATCATTTTGATATTGTCTACATATATATAGATATGGATATTAAAAATTACACAGAAATGCCACACACCATCCAAGATTTACCAAATCTTATCAACATTAGAACTTTTATTTATATAAGGACATGACATGTGTCTTTTTCGATTCTTATTGGTCAGAATTCTGTGGCTGAGTGGCTGATAGTGGCAAGTGTAAACCACATGAACTCAGATCTAGAATGACCCGTTAATTTATGTCTGCAAGTTGGACTCTGACAACAAAGTGTCATATACACAAAATGTGTATAACTATACCTGCTTTCACATCCCCAGTTCAGATTGATGATATCTTTAATATTGGGTGAGTGGTTGTGGATTAATACCTTTATTGGAATGTTTTTGTTCAGTAGTACAAGGAAAATTTGCAATAGAGTAAATTGGCAACTAGAAAGGAAAATAGGACCTATTTTTGGATATTTCATCCATAGAACACGTTGTGATCAGAGCAAAACTTGGGGACTTAATTGGACTGCCATTGATTCAAATAGCTGAGCAGAAACCATCTTTTCACAGGACTATACCGCTCTGGTCATAGAAATGGTACAAACTCACTGAGACTAGGAGAGATACACTGGTGGGCTTGGGACCTGCACAACAAGTATACCGTAGGAGTTGGAGTTGAGTGTACTTGGAATGCACAGGTGAGGTATACCTGGGAGTCGAGCTGGAGACAATCTATCTGGACACCACCATAACTTGTATACAACAAGGATGGCATAGATCATCATCAACCAAACACACAATTGGAGCAAGATCTCAGCTGATTTCAATATTGAGTATACAGTACAAGATGCTTCTATGGATTGTCAAGCTGGGGCAAAATAGAGTTCAATACTCATTGCTACAACAAATTGATGCCAGTGGCTAAGATAACTCAGTGAGTAATCTCCACTAACTATCTGTGATTGCAAGAAGAGGGTTCTGCAAGGCATTATGAGCCAACTGACTAGTACAAGGTGAATGATATACCATAGTGTGAATTCTGATCAAGACTATACACAGCCAGATCCAGATTATAATAATAGCTTCCTGTCAGATTCACATACTGTGGTATATTCCGGGATGATGAGGGCTGTAAAACGTATGTAAACCTCTGGAAATATTTAACAACCACAATCAATCAATCAAATACTAATAAGTCAAAAGACATTATGTACAAATACTCTAGTATATTAATATACATATCTTCAACTTGTTTTTGATCAAATTATGTTATGTGTTGACATGGTATTTGTAAGTTTATTCATCAGTAATGAATTGAGTGGAAGTTCTTTGGTAATAATTGAATGTTTCAATTTGATATAAATAAGAGATAAAGCCAATTTTTAAGTACATATTTTTTATACCAAAATCAATTCCAACAAGTATCATTAGAACTGTAATCCGGCACATACAGTAATCAAATAGTAAGAAGCTGACAACACAATTGGCAAAGACAGTGTTCAGTTCAAACTCTTCTTGCTAAACTAGATGTCTGAATTGTTGCTGATATAATTCTCATCGCAAGTTGCATGCAGTGGAATATTCGCTGTTATATCTAATTATAATCCATTTCACCAGTGGTATTAACAAATCCTCTTCATTGATCCAGATTCAAACCATATGCCAATATCATACTAAGGCTATACTGGAAAATTGAAGCTGAAATGTGAATGCAATAAATAATTATATTTCAATCAATTATCATCTGGTGTACAGGAGTATCAATGGTATTTGGCAAGTTCCAATCTCATGAATATTGAACAGAGAAACTCCAATTGTGGTGATCATTGCACAGTGTTAATGTTGAGCTAGGTGGGAATAGGGATATTGGATTGCCTAGGACTGTAATATACCATACGACTTGTATAGGTATTATTATTAGTGACGGGTCAGCTATAAGTTGAAAAGATAGTTGTCTTTACATAATAGAACAGATTCAATTATATAAATACACTTACATATTTCACTACATAACTGTCTGCTACAGTACTACATGTTGCAACCTGTTGTTTAGAATCGGAAAAGAATGATTACTACCACTATTGTATTGTTTAAGGAAACTTGAATATTCTCATGAAGTCATATATCGACCTGCTAATGAACATATCTTATTCTGCTTTGGTTCTGATTGCAGCTGCTGAGGTTATCCTGTAAAGCCAACATAATGATGATGAATATTATGAAATTAAAGTTGGTCTAAGATTACCATTATCACCAATGTGAATGACATTAACTATATACAGTCATTCACCACAATGGCCTTAGCTTTCAAGCAGAAGCACATGAAAGGTATCTCCAAAGAATTCAATAACAGGTGGGAGGAGCAATCTCCAAATGTGACAGTCAACTACCAAAAAGAAGATTAATCGCAATAATGTTATCAGACGGACTTACTGTGGGGGCAGCAAGATGAGAATTGTTTGGGAATATATCATTGTCAACAATATGATGATGCGGAATAAGTTTGTAACATTCTGCCAGTCAATGCTGAAGCTGAAAATTGTTGTGATTACGGAAGATGTTTAGTGCATCAAGCTAGAGTACTGTGAGTCAAGTCCCAACTATCTATTACAGATGAACGGGAAATTCAAGAATTTACAATTGATATCATGAGCACTCAACCTCCAATCCAGATCCACATCACATAGATGCCACTATCAAGATTATTGCCATAATGACTGACCAAAGCATACATTCAACCTCCTTCTCAGGATTCCAAGAGACAATGATACAAAAGTATGTCACACTATCATACTGGAATAGAATCCCAGTCTTACAGTTTGACTAGATTACATTTATACAATCATTTAAAAGACAGCTGCCATGACAAAGCAAATCCATCTAACTTCAACCCTGCATGTATTAACACACGGAAGAAATGATTGCAATTGTGGCCTAATTAGTAGGAAGAAACAGATTACATCAAATAGATCACCCTAAGTGCAGTATATCCCAAAGAGAATTCATTTTGCTGGAATGTGAATAAGCAAGCTTCATAGTAATTTTTCACTGCCTACAAATACTTCAGTCAAGTTATCAAGTGGGAGATTGGCTATCTCAATTGTGATCACTTTGAATGGGAACAATTAGATGGCAGTCTACCTAAAATGTTTATTTAGTAATTGATTCAATGTTTGCAAATATGTGGCTCACATCTGCAGCTGTTATTCAATATTTGTCACATAGTCCAACTATACTCCATATCTGAATTAAGTAAATGAATTGAATGGAGCTATATTGTTGTCAGCCAGATATGGAAGTGTTAGATAGCTTTGTAAATTGCCAGATGGAAGAATGCAAACTGTCATATTTCTAGAAGTGGTGTATTTGCCAGAACCATTGAACATTATCTTGCATTATTACATTATACACAAGCAAGGCACAGTTGAACTGCCGAATTGCTACTGTCTCAATGTTTTCATTTGTAATGGCAAATTATGTACTACCACAATACAGATCAACAGACATTCAATACTGACACAAGTTCTAGAGGCAGTTCAATAATGGCTAACTAACTATGATGACATGAACAATGGTAGCAACCTGCTGCAATCCAATATAAGTGGGGATGCATCCCGGTACACAGCAGAGAAGTTGATATTGCACCATCGTCACCAGCTGCGACTCTGTGAAATGACTTTGGAGGAATTACAGAGCATACCTAATGCTCCAATAATAACCTGGTTTTACAATGACAAAAGTTGAATCAATAGCAAGTTGACTTGATACCCTCTATTCCAACTACTTCTGAGTTACAGATCTTCTGTAGTGTATTCACATGGACATAGACAGTCTATTCGAAACGACTAGCAGTGCAGGGTAATATATATTCCATGTGTATTGATAAGTACATATTGAGGTACAGAAAGCAAGCCCTGAATATACTATTAGAGTGGAAGGATCTTAACAAGATGGAGTCAGGCAACCATGTAAAGCAAATTCATACAGATTGGAACAAGGGGTTTATCTTCAAGAAATTCACAGAGTATCTAAAATCAAATGCGATTTTAGAGAAAATAGCTACACCATACACTTACCAGACACATGGAGTCATCAGAGGCGTTTGTTAAATGAGCATACAGTTTGTATGATATATGCTCAATACTGCAGGACATTTCAAAATATGCTTGGCTTTTGCAGGGTTAGTAGCTGGTGAAGTTGTGAACTGCACAACAGTCTACTTGATTGTAAATAAGACCACAGATAATGTCCACCATTGCAATGTGAGAATTCCATGTTGAATAGTTGCTGAGTATTTAGATGCTTTTGTATTGTGCCTGTCACAAAAGAGAAAAAAAATAAACATAGATTCACAACCACTTCGGTTATATATAGTAGATGGAGCTTGTCAACCACACTGTACTTCATGTACCACTTATTGGCAAAGACACATTACTGCTCTAGTAAGTTGGAATTGAGAGAAGGCAAATGGTACACAACACCAAATTCAACAAATCAAGACACCTGGAATGATCACTTCTATCGACATGTGATGGAGATATCCGATCCCACACAGATGCAATAAACCAAATGACTAACCCAGCAGTCATTGGATTACAAATTACATCGGGTATATTCAAAGTGAAGGAATATATCACAGCAATACATACTGCCGAAACAGCGGAGCCAGCAGGCAGAGGGCCTGTTGACAACAATTCATTTTACCTCTGACAGCACCCAAAGCCAATTTTCGATAAACAGTGATCTTGGCTTCAGGAGACTAGGAAGGGGGTGACAGTATATGTCACGCTGCCCAGCCATGAGGAACTTTACACTCTGCGTAGCTGTATCAAATGTTTGAATGAGTGGGGGAGATGAAGAGCTGGGAAAGACAGAGCGTGTATTTGGTCAGATGATAAAACATTGACATTCTCCCGGGGGCCTCAGAAATAAATTCCCCATCGCTGAACTCATCTCTATTATCCCCATATCATTGTATGCTCGCCACTGGCTTGCCTCAGCCAGACTGTGTAGGGGTGGGAGTGAGACATGGATTGTCTCGCCACAACAATGGCCGAGTATGTACAAACACCTCAGGGTTCTCATTTACTACTTGTTGGAAGATGAGCACAGCTTTGTTTCCCATTTTTATCTGGTGGTTATCCACCATCTTCATTTCACCGTTGAATACCCTCATTCAGTCAGGGTCAAGGCCGAGCCATTGCATGATGCAGCGAACCTATTATTTATAGGTGGTGTCATTGTAGCAACTACTGTTTGCGCGGCTCAGTGTGGCAGGCCTGTCGGGCCTGTGGGTACCATCCTCCTTAGGGTCAACCGGCCATGCTCGAGCCATACCAGCCTCTTGCTTGGCAGGAGTTGGCGAGCATGTACCGGACTCTCTCCTGATGGATATTGGCTCAATTCTTGAGGCCTCGTCTTTGGCCGGAGTGCCGGATGTATCCCCAGATCGAACATGGGCCAGATCTATCAAAAGCCCTCCAACATTACTCCCATCTTTTTCGAATTCTTTCTCGATTTCAGTTTCCTTTGTAATTTAGGTTAGCAGCCAATGCATGTTGCTCGTATTGGGGGATCAAGGTGCTATCGGTAACCCATGGTTGGCAGGTGGTAGGGATTGTCAGACGGTACAAAGTCAGTTTGTGTTATTGTTGTCATCCATAGCAGGGTAATAACTATGTGGCATTTCAAACACATGGTAACATTTCAGACCAATACCTTGGTAGTCGATTCCTTGTTCCAGCTGAGGACAGCAAATATGTAATGAAGTGTTTAGCTGCATGGAAATCGCCCGAAGTATGAGACTTGTTGACTGTTGACATCCGGTTGAGGAATGCCAGGCCTGGTGACATATGCATGATTGAGGCATCTCTGTGCACACTCAGTATTGCCGAATATTCGGCTGGCAATTGCTGTTAATCGCACTGATTAGTCACATCTGCTGGAATCACTTCAGAGTTCCGGTAGTTCAGAATAATGTTGCCAGAGGTCTCCATACTTCTTTGTTTCTTGTGTCTTCCTCTGCTGGGCTGAGTTGTGCCAGAATATCATCACTCTTACCCTGTCAGAGCTGTTGCGAGCCTTTGGGAAGTTGTTGTCTGGTTTGTATGGGGATTACATCCAGTCTACATTTCGCTCTACCAAGTGCGATTGCAATGCAACCAGGGAATTGGCGTCATCGGTATTGTCACCAAAGATGTCTACGATTTCGAGCATGAATGGAGCGTGTCCTTGGGGAGACAGCTCTTGAGTGGCAATCTCCACAGCTTCTTGGAATGATCCAACTGGTCTATTGGAGGAGAAACCACTGCTCAGTTGTGACAGTGTCTCCAATGAACGGGACACTAGAGAAAGATCACAAGCGACAGTAGAACTATCAGAGGCGGAGGCATACATACTAATGGCAGTGGTGGCCATGGTATTGGTGGCTGCAGTGGCAGTGGCAGTGGTGGTAGTAGTGGTGGCTGTGGTGGTGGTGGTGGCTATGGTGCTAGTGTGGCGGCTATGGTGGTGGCGGCTGAGGTAGTGGTGGTTGCGATGGGGGCGGGTGGGGTCGCGGTCTCGGATGTGGTGGTGGCTGGTGGGGTGGTGGAGTCTAGATTCATGGGGGCAGCAGTGGTGGTGGGTAAGAATGTGTTGAAAGACATGGAATTAGTGTGCGCTGCGGCAATATTGTCCATTGGTGTAAACGTCATATTGGTCATTGGTAATTGGTTTTCATTGTGTTGGTGACATTGGGCACAGTGGTCCATGTGCAAAGGGAGATGAATAGTACCATGCAGTATCTGTCATTTGTTAGGAACATGGGAGGAGGAGAGCTCTGTATGGACATGGAAGGGTACCTAGTGCCAATTCCGTCTTCATCCAGTCTCTGTGTGGTCCCTACTTTCCGTAGTATGCTCTTCCATTATCCCTTTATAACTCCTTTGCTTCATTCACTGCTCTTTCGGCACTTGTACTTGGTGGTGACACGTATTCTACTCATTGTTCCAGTTCTCAGTTGTAAATTTCAGCCAACTCCTGTAATAGTTGTTGCCTCCCTTAACTCCAGATTACTAGCCAATTTGGTGACAATGGTTGGAATCTTTGGTGTCATGTGGATGGAACTCAGCCAAAAAGAATATTTCTTCCCCAACCATCTTGAAAATCCACTCAATTGTGTGGATATGAAATTCTCCAACTCTTTTCTTTACTGTCCATATTATGGATCTCCTCCCTTCCCCCCATCATCAACACCCCCCTGTTCCCCCCTCTCTTTGACATCATTGTTACAACAGGTGGTCTCCCAGCCCCAGATTTACTGTGTTACATTGATCCACTAACTCCTTGAATCCTGCTATATCCTCCATCAATATCCACCATGAATTCTTCCAATCATTTCACGTGAATCAATCCATCCATTGCTCATCTATATAATGCTGGCCTGCCACTACCTCGACCTCGATATCCTGGATTTACTCTGATTGCTTCTCTTGTGTCGTGTCAGACATATTATTTCTCCATGCACCATGTACACCTTCATTGAGAGTGAAGAAATTCGTGAGTTGACAACCATCTATCCAGCCTGTGAGGTATTTTGAATCTAGATCTGTCAGTTGATAAGTTCTGAAGCTCTGGGAACATTTCTGTGATATGGTAGGGTTTTTGGCACCTAGTATACAGTTTGGTGCTGTGGGACTATTCAATCTTTGTCTCTTACCCTAGAGCCAAATCACCAATTTGGAGGTCTTGAGCTCAGATGTTGTCTGCTTTGTTCAAGTAATGTCTGTTGGCATCTCTCAACTCTAGGTTTTGAATCACAGCATTGATATCTTGTCACTGTCATTCCAGAGTCCTAGCTCAAGCTGCTAACACTGACCATTTATGGTCAATTCCTTGAGTCCAGTTGGCAGGAATGGATGTTCCGTTTTCCAGCTCGATAGGAAGTATCATGTCTTGGCCAATCACTATGGGGAAAAGCAAATACCCGGTCCTACATCTAATAGTTAATTTGTTGGACCACATTCCTGCTGGCAGGTGGTCAATCCAAATCTCTTTTGGTTTGCCAGAGCAAGCCATGTCTATGGATAGTGTATCTGCCATTGGTCAGCATCCTCAATTGATAACTCCGTTAGCAAGGGCATGTTATGGGGTAATAGTGATCTTCCAGATATTGTAACGCATGAGTAGAAGGTATGTCCATGTCTTGTTCTCAGCCCCTCTGTCCTCTAAAATACTTTCCTGGGTGCTGAACCAACAAAATACCTCCTCATAAAAGAAGTCAACTACCTTCTCTGTTGTACTCTATTTTAGTAATCTTGGCTGTGCCCACCGGCTGAGTGATTCTATGGTAATCACCAGCAGGTGGTACCTGTCCTCCAATATGATTATGTACGAAATGTTCATTTCCACTCACTATAATAGTCAACTAATGAGTAGGCTCTTCAACAGGTCATTATACCATAGCAGCGCACTCTTCTCACACTGTTGCCACATGTTCACCCAGTTTTTGAGTTCAACACTCATTTGAGGCCCCCAGTACTGCTCAAATAACATGCATAATGATCATTCTGTTCCACAGTGCCTCTTAAGTTCCAGCCCAGCTTCAATTGCTATCGTGCTCTCACTCATGCTCACCAATACTGTTGCCCACAGTTGGTTGGTTTTCTGTCTCTGGTAGAGCACTGCATCTGAATCATGGTATTTGATGGCTTCTCACCGAAATTGCTACATTTCCTTGGGAGAATATTCTTCCTGCCCCTGCAGGTTCCCCAGAAATTCACCCAATTTCTTCCTTGTTCAATTCCATTTCTCAACGAGACTGAGCCCAACCCATGGAGCATTTGCTCTCCCCGTAATTATTCTTTCCAGCCCGTGTTCCATCTGAACTCCCGATAGCCTTGCTTTAATTGATTCCTCCAGATCATCCTCCAATTCTGGCTTGGGCTCCCCTTCCCCTCACGGCCACCATGAGAGGCCATCACATCCACTGTTCAACCTCCCTGGGACGTGTTTCAGGTCGAAGTTGTACTATTGTCTCCACACCATCCAGCAGGTGATCAGTGCTGCTGGCAGGTCCTTGTCAGGGAAGTTTGGTCAAGGCAGTATTGTGTTAGCATCTGTCTCCCGGAAGAATCTGACCCCATATATGCGGTTACAATAGTTCTTAAATGCCTTCATTAGTACATAGCACTCACATTTCCCTGGGCTATATCTCTTCTCATGTTTGATCTACAGACAGCCTTCATAGCGGCTCAGGTCCCAGTTTTTATTTTCGTCTTCTGGCTACAAAATCGCCCCCCACCCTTCACAGCTAGTGTGAACTCCCATGACTACATTACCAAAATCGATTTTACCCACTGGGAGCCTCCAGGAGTGTGTGGGTGAAGGTGGAGTGTAAACTGAGAGGCATCACTTTCATGAGAGGATCAGACCCTGCGAGGGCAATTCAGGTGACCTGTAGAGTAACTTGGTTCTGTGCTGACAGGTACAGATGCAACATGGAAGTGATTGTGATACATATGGGAACACATCGGGGTGCTGGAGAGAGCATTAGGAGCAACAGGGAGCATCCCCTGGCGAACAAAGGAATCCCAAACAAACTCCCTGAGATGTGTGGGTTCTGATTGATAATCTTTGGGAGGTGTGCAGGCACGATCTGGGACTCTTCAGATGTACATGCTCCACGGTGAATATAATACATGGATCATTGTTTATTACCACTTCTAAATTATATATATACTAGTTAACTATATATTCTTCAACATTCTATTTTTTGCATTGCCACCTTAAGGAACCCAAGAAACAGTCAAGTATTTCAATGATTAAAGAAGGACCATCAAACCAATAGCCTGACAAAGCAATCAAATGAAATCAATCGAACATGGTGTCAATGTTATCAACCACATCTCCCCTGTTGTCATGGCCGATGAAAACAAGAACACACAGTTCATCAATGGCACAAAGAAGCTGGAGATACTCGTTGTATGTGGCAATAATTCATATGCGGCAAACAGGCGAAATTGAGTACGGACATCTTTTGGCTCGATTTGTGTTATCTGACACAGATGTAGTGAGATGTTAGCTAACTGTGAAGCGAAGTGTAGTTTGGAAGGAAATATGATATAATCTGATGATGAAAGGTAGTAACTGCCGGAAAAAGTGGAGCACAAGAAGCGCAGTTTGTCTCTGGAGATGAGGATTACAGAGAAGATAATGGATGAGTGCTGGTGGGGATTAAGAAGCCCCCATCGCAGTGGAGGAGCACCGAAAGTAGGGAGGGTATGCAGAACAGAATGAAATCGAAGAGTGCCAATCAAGACCGACGAGCACCAATGATTATTGAGGAGACCCTCTCTCTGAGCAGGAGTGTAGAATGTGGAGGAATTCAGTACAGAATGAAATGGAGAAGGGCCAGTGGTGCTTGAGGAGTGCCTATTCGAACAGAGTTTTATGAAGGGGGGGGGGAGGGTATGTAGTGGCCGACTAATAATTCATTGCTGTATGCAGTGGCATCCACAGTAAAATTAACCATCGGAGAAGGGCCAAATGTACATCAATATTGATCTAGTGAAAACATAACTGTTGCCCTCTCTCCACAAGCATATTCAGACAGCTCAGTATGAATAGTTCCAGCCGCAAGAGTCAACATCTGCGGAATGAGATGTTGAAAGAGCTCAGATATAGTAGGCTGGCACCCGAAGCAATTGGCAGTTAAAACGAACTGATTGTAGATTAAATCCAGAACATCCATTCAGGTGAACTATGATTTCTTATCTCCCATATCCTTTGAAAGATAGGCATTGTCAAACAGGAGCTCCTTAACCTGGATCCAAAACTCAGTCCTAGAGCCAATATGCAACTGGTAACTACAGAGATCAGTTTGGCGAGCCTGATCTGCCAACTGACCTCGAATGGTACTACTCTTCAGTGCCAACTATATATACTTTGTGGTGTAGTCATTATCGTAAGTCTGCAAAAGGAGCATTACACCGAATGCAACACTTTCAGCTCTTCGCGTTTGTGGATCTGTATTAGGTAATTGACCACAAGGCAGTTGAGACTCAGATGTTGCACCTACAGGAGCATCACCTAATGCCTGCTGAAAATTCTGAGTTTCAATGACTACTGTCCCACATTCCTCGATGATCTAGTACTACACATCGGTACTTGAGGCAATTGGTCCGGGTAACCAGTCAGTGCACGTGGTTTGGACCACAAAAATTGTTCGATTAAGTTTCACACATGACTGAAGACCCGGCCTGCTGCATCTTGGCGGTCAAAACCCGTACCAGTACCCATCGACCCGTGGGTTTTGCCAGCTTTTGCCAGACCCATCAGTTCCAATTTCCAGTTCTGGTCTTCGGGTTGTTCTATGTATGTTCACATTCAGAAATCTAACTGTGAATCGCAAAATATTGACTTTTGTACGTTGTTGTCATTTTCTGATGTATTGGCCGCCTTTATAATCAAAAACAAGAGACACACTCCCTGCCCCATCCTGAAAATGAGAGTCAATGGAGTGTGAACGACTATTGGTCCTGCATCTCGGGTATTCTGAGTGGCGAATGGATGGAGACATTCATCAATGACGTATAGGCCACATTTATTAGTGAAAGAGAAAGCGACAGGCTCCCTGCCCCATTCTGAAAATCAGCCTCAACAGAGCGTCAATGATTTTTGGCATTACATCAAGGTTCATCTGAGTGGCCATTGGTTGCAGACATTCATGAATGAGGTATTGGCCACCATTATAGGGAAATGAGAAAGTGACACACTCCCTGCCCGAGTCTGAAAATTAGCGTCAATATAGTGTCAACAATTGTTGGTCTTGTAAGTCAGGTAAGTAATCGGAGACTTGGTTCTTGTAATGCATAATGAAAGTATTGGCCGCCTTAATGGGTAAAAATGCTAGTTACGACATTGCTACTATCTCCAAAAAATGAGTGTCAATGGAGCCTCAACAATTGTTGGTCTTGTAAGTCATGTAATTTAAGAGTGATTTGGTCGTTGTTATACATAATCAAAGTATTGGTTGCCTTTATCGGCCAAAGAGACAGCGACACACTCCTTGCCCCATCTTGGGAATGAGTGTCAACGCAGCATTAATAATTTCTGGTTTTGCATCTTCATTAATCAAAGTGCAATGTAGCCATTATTGATTATATATGAATTTTTGACTGGTATTATAGGCTAAAGCACTCATGAACACTGAATTGCAGCATTGAAAATGATTCAAATTGTGATTATCCAGGTGGCTGTCGTGGGAATATCTCTTGCATATCTGCCAGTAAAGGCTGCCAACTCCTTGTTCATAGATGTCTGCAATCAAGCACCACATAGATTACCCAAGATTGATGTCCAATAATTGTTGACACTCTGTTGACACTCATTGCCAAGATGGGGCAGGGATTATGTCGCTTTCTCCTTTGCCTATAAAGGCAGCCAATACTTTGATTATGTATAATAACGACTAAGTAACTTTTTAATTACCTGACATACACAACCAAAAATCGTTGATGCTCTGTTGACACTAATTTTGTCACTCACATATCTGCAATATGGAACTATTCAATTTGGCATAGTATATTAGTAATGGTGGTTCGGCAGCTGTTCTATCATCTTCATGTACTTTTTCCTTTATCACTACATTTTTCTCCAACAATACATATAAATATATCCTTTAAAATATACTTTAAAGTGTCCGCTAATTGTAGATAATACTAATACTCAACAATTCTGTTCCATTCTATCAATGCTTGTCTTCACTGTCATGTTCCCTCAATAGGCTGCTCTTGTGTGTAAAATGGATGTCAGCTGCATTACCATGCAGCAGATTGTCAACTAATCAGTGGATTGTCGTTCATCAGTCAGCAAATCTGGAATCAAATCTTTATCGTGCTGGTGATCCTTGGCATATGCACCAAGATTGAAAAATTGAGCATCGGGAAGAGGAGTATGTCTATATACATATCCAGGGGGCACACCTTCGATTTGGGAACTTTGAGCTCCCTCTTTGTCACCAGGTGGCACAGGTGGCGTTCCAGGTGAAGGTGGAGCCGGTTCTGGTGGAGGTGCACCTGATCCTTCCTACCTGCAGCGTGTCTGCGAATTCATTGCTATGCCTTTTTGGCAAGAACGGCAGTCGTCCATTTGATTTTCACGAACCAATGCCGGGTGTCTTTCTATCGCAGCCTTCATCCCTCTCACCCCAGGAGTCTCAACTCCACGTGTCTTTTCTTCTCAGACTTTGTGTGATGGGGACACGTTACCCGAGGCTGCGTAAGCGCCATTGTATATTAGTTGCCGCTACGATGCTTAGATCAGTACTGAATATCTTACAACCATACTCGCCACCTATACTCACTCGCTCTCATGTGCAACAATATACCATATCATATGTCTGCAGTCAGGTGTAGGCGTACGTGCCCTTACACCATATTCGATTTTCAGTTCTCAGATACGTTTCGCTCACGAGGATATACCAGTTTTACCCCCATTGTCAAAGAAAGACACAATGGATAGGAAACAAACAGCTTGCGCATCACTTCTACCATCAATCGTCTACTTTGCCTCCTAACCAAGCTGCCAGAGGGAAATTGCACCCGGCTAGTATACATTCGAGCATGGAAAACCTACGATCGCCTCTCGGCTGAGTAACCCCTATTCTCACCTGAGGAGCCTCTGTGCTTCTGGAGGATGGGTTCTGCGACGAGAACGATCACGACGACGAAGAAAACACTGCCGACATTGAAGATGCCCTGAGCAATGGCCTAGGCGACAACCTGCGCGACGTCCTGGCTGACAACCCCAGTGAGCCCGAGCTTACCACGCAATCAGAGATCGTGTCTATGCGAAAGATGATGGAGGAACAACGAGAAATGCTCAACAATGCTATTCAACAGAAAACTCAGCTATGCGTGCAAAATGCTGAGCTGATGGAAGCCAACTGGGAATACAGTAGAGAGTCTATTCGACCAGAAGCAACGAAAACGAAAATCTTTGACATGACCCATCCAGAATGGTACTGTTGTGGAGGAAAGGAGCTTGATAACTTCCTCGACACCTTACGATCTAACTTCCAATCCCACGTGCACCTATTCCCGCACAGAGATCCCGACAAAGTCAAATACACAGTAAGCTTTCTCAGCACATGGAACAATCACCTGCACCCGACACAGAGACAGACACAGATGACCGATCTGGTGGAGTGGCTTCGAGACCGACGGAGAGACTCAGATCCCTGTTTGGAAGACTTCGAGGCCTTTTCGGAAGAAATGCAAAAGATGTATGGCAACAAGGACCAAAAACTCAACGCGGGAATGAAATGTACGACCGACTCCCTCTGAGGAGCGAATGAACCGGTGGGAGTCTACGACAATCAAATCAAAGCAAATTGGAGAGCAGCGGGATGGCTGCCACAGGATAACGAGAACCTTTACGAAATCGCTTCGAGCGGAATACGACCCGGACTTAAGTCTAAGATCAAGCCGTTGACCCCACAGAACGGCAGATGTGACAGCATGGAAGAACATTTCGACCGCACCGCCGATTCAGAAGTCTAGCCGGACGGCAAAACGCCCCAAATGCAGCAGCCACATCAACACCAAAAGCAGTCAGGAGAATCATCTCAACAAGGGGGCAAGAAACGCAACTTCAGACCATCCATATCCGTGCGGGCCGAAGCAACGAAGCCTGACAAGTCCAAGTCGGACAACAATGATAAACGCACTCCCACCCCTTCGGTCTTGCCAGAGCTCTATGAAACTTGGAAGTCGGAAAGAAAATGCATACGGTGTGGTTCACCGAAACATAAAACATTCCGGTGCTCGAAATATACACACGCCACCTTCCCAATAACCTTGCTCCTCCAGGAGATGGAAAACAAATCATACGCCAGCGCTCCTTCGATAGTCAACAACTAAAATACTAGCTTATCTCTCTCGGTATCTAGCTTGGCGAGAGAGGATGGACAAACGGGAGCTTGGATTGCAGTCAATGGGTACAAGGAAGTTGATGGCATCATTAGAGGAAATACAACCCTATCGGATTTCACTAAAGCCGAGGGTTGTCTTTGAGAGCCCGAAAGCTCTCATATCAAGTCAATATTTGTGTGGAATGGCAAGACCAGATTCATCACACATTGTCAACGAAGTTCAGATATGAGATAAACACGGAGAATTGGAACAAATACCAGCACTCATTGATTGAGGTGCTACAAGCATCTTTATATCTCCACAACTTCTCAATAGACTCGGACTACCCCCCGAAGCAGCGCACATCACAACTCCTGGCCTTGATGGTTAGGTGATCGCCCATGTGAGGAAGAGGTGCAAGAGGGTGATGACGGTCTAAGATAGGGATAATTTAGCCCCAGTCCACGAACCGGAGGTGCTGGTTGTCCCAATGAAGGCATATGATCCAGTACTGGGAACACTATGGTTCACAACCCGCAAGCCGGAGATCGACTGGGCTACCAGCCGATTACCTTCATTAACAACCCCAAGTGGCCAAGGGGTGGCACGCAGATTAGGTGTGATAGTGCAGTGGTACGAAGGTCAGGATGACGAAAGTAATAATGTACGGCCACCAGACATTGGTGGAAGTACGCGGATGATCAACTCGACATTGGAGATCCCTGTGGATTCAGATGGAAACCCCAGTGAGAGCGGCGAGGACAGTCCTACTCCAGATATTGAAACACTCAGAGCAACCGCATTTGACGGTCTCTAAGCTAGCGACGAGACCATCCAGACATTCGCCCTATGAATTGGGGAATGCAGTGGACTGCTGGGAGCGACTCTGGAGGTCACCACATTCGAAGATCCAGGTGGGATTGAGACTATCAACCAAAAGCGCGGGACGAGCGAGCAGGGAGCAGCCGCGGTATTTGCGGCAGAAGAGGAACCTCACTCAGGTGTACTTGAATGACTGCTACCAGCACGCCCAGTCACAATGGGCAGTTGTTGGACTAGCGGGGTTTGGCTCGTTCCTGGGCGAACCGCGGGATCTTGAGGTCCCTTGTGTTCCTTCCCTATCATCTTCCCAAATCCTATGTCGGAGATAGAAGCTAACATACAGATGCAGGATCAGGTACTGAACCTACTGATGATGGAGGTTGTACCACCGTGAGATACAACGACTATGTGGAGGTGTTCAGCAAAGATATGGCCGAGACTCTCGCACCGCACCGACCAATTGATCGCGCAATCAATCTGGAATGAGATTTTAATTTGCCATCTGGCCGAATCAAGAACCTTTCGGAAGTCGAGTTGAAAACCCTCAAGGCGTATATCGAAACAAACCTAGCCAATGGATTCATTCAGCTGTCATCATCGCCTGTGGCAACACCAATCTTGTTTGCAAAGAAGAAGGATGGCGGACTGCGGCTGTGTGTGGACTACTGAGGTCACAATACAGCCACTGTGAAGAACCAATATCCTCTCCCACTGGTCTCAGAGATGCTCGACAGATTGCGAGGAGCCCGGATCTTCACAAATCTGGACCCCAGGAATGCCTATCACCATATCCGAATCAAGGATGGGGACGAGTACAAAACGCGTTCCGCACTCAGTACGGGCAGTTCGAGTACCGAATCATGCCGTTCGGCTTTATGAACGCACCAGGTACTTTCCAAGCCTATATCGACGATTGCTTACGGCCTTACATTGACCACATTGCAGTGTGTTACTTTGATGATATACTGATCTACTTGACCAACGAGGAGGAGCACGATAAGCAGGTATGCCAAGTTCTGGAACGACTAAGAGAATTTGGGCTCTACCGCAATGCCAAAAAGTGCCTTTTTGGAGTCTCAGAGGTGGGCTTTCTCGGATTTGTCATTAGCCCCGATGGGATTGCCATGGAATCGGACCGCATATCAACGATTGAGGACTGGCCAACCCTGGAGTCCGTCCGGGACCTGCAGGTGCTTCTTGGATTTACAAACTTTTACTGGCGGTTCATCCGGAAATATGCAAAGGTAACAACGCCAATATCAGACCTACTAAAGAAAGCAGAGAACTCCAGGACGTCTAAACAGGTCAAATCGGAATGGACTGGGGATGCCGAACTCACGTTCCGGAAGTCAAAATGTGTCATCACTGATGCACCCATCCTCAAGCATTTCGAACCGGCTGAGCCGATTATTCTGCAGACCGATGCAAGTGGCTTTGCCATAGCTGGCATTCTCAACCAGTACTACGGTTTCAGGACTCTCAGACCGGTCAACTTCTACTCTCAAAAATCCTCAGGTGCAGAAAAGAACTACGACATATACGATCAGGAGCTCTTGGCCATCAAGGAGACTATGAAGCAATGGCGTCACTACCTCGAGGGAGCGAATCATGAGGTTCTCATACAATGCGACCATAAGAACCTCGAATATTTCCAAACGTCAAAAGTGCTCTCCCAGCAACAGGCTATATGGGCGGAGATCCTCTCGTCATACGACTTCGTTCTCGAACACCTGGAAGGCAAGAAGAATCCAGCGGATGGACCATCGAGAAGACCCGACTATGAGATCGGCTCTGAGAACATGACAGCAAGGCTCCTGGCCACCTTAGCAGTGACCACTATCACTGAATCATATGGTGACCTTCTACCAGAAATCAAGACAGCCCAGGAGGCTGACTTCTTAGCCACAGAAATACGGCCAACCTTGGTTGGTGTGTCAACGGCAGATGAGAGTCAATGGAGATCTATCGACGGAGCTCTGACCAATGAGAGGAGGATATACTTACCTGTGGCACTCCGTAGTAGAGTGACCAGCCTGTTCCACGACAACCCCGAATCTGGTCACTTCGGAGCCCTGAAGACAGCCGAGCTTGTATCTCGAGATATTCATTGGCCTGGGATGGACTCAGAGATACGGAAGTACGTTGCCGGCTGCGAGTTGTGCCACCGAATCAAAGCACTGCGTCACGCACAATATGGACTCAACATGACACTGCCACCCCCTTCTCTTCCCTGGGAGGGTATTACAACGGACATTATTACTGACTCACCAGAGTCAATTGCGTTGGGATACACCAAGATCCTGGTAATCATCGACCGTTTGACTGAAGTGGCGACTTCCCTCCCCTGCAGAAACAACATTGACTCCCCAGAGCTAGCACCAATGTTTTTCGAACACGTGATCTGCAAACACGGTGTACCAGACAATATCACTACTGATCGTGACAAGGAGTTTACCAGTCGATTTTGGGACAGAGGTTGCTCCCACCTCAGCATCAATCACCGACTCTCGACCGCTTTCCACCCGCAGACAGAAGGTCAAACTGAGCGGCCGAAACAACCGATGGAGCAGTACCTCCAAGCCTTTTGCAACTACAAGCAGGACAACTGGGTTGAATTGTTACCGCAGGCGGAATTCGCGTTCAACAACTCCATCCACCATTCCACGCTGATGACACCCTTCTGGGCGAACTACAATTACCACCCCACGATGCAGTTCAAGCCTCCCAAGGACCCCAGTTACAGATCACAGGTGCAGGCAGACTCGTCGATGACGGGCATGAAAGAGGCCCACCAAATGCTCCGGGAGAACATAATTGAGGCTCAGGAGTGGCAAACAAAGTACGCCGGCGGGAAGTAGATGACTTTTGCCGTTGGAGACAAAGCTTGGCTATCGACCAGGTACTTGAGAACATCTATGCCTTCAAAGAAGCTCGAATACAAACGCACAGGACTGTATATGGTAGGTAGGATAATCAATGAGAATGCTCACAAACTAGACTTGCCGAGTACAATGCGGAACCACAACGTTTTCCATGTGTCGCTTCTCGATCGTTATACACAGCCAGTCGGAAGACAACCATCATCAGAACCACATCCGGTGATAGTCGATGAAACAGAGGAATGGGAAGTCGACCACATACTCGACTCCAGGCGACGTTATTGCAAGCTGCATTATCTCATCCAATGGGCCGGTTACAACCATATACGCATGAGCTGGGACCCGGCGGACCACCTTGAAAACGCCAGTGATTTGGTTGACAAATTTCACTGAGAGTACCCTGATCGACCACGGTAATAGAGGTATAGAGTTCGAGAGTGGAGGTACAGAGGACACGGAAGCTGTTTGGACGTTTCATTTGTACTCTTGTCTCGCTTCCCTTCTCTTCTGATTGGATCTGCCGGGTATAAATGGCGTCAGCATGGGATATACCACCTACCAATGGAGGTGGAGTTTCCCCGTGCACCGAATCTGCCAAAATGTCGCCATTGAGCTGTACCGATCGGTTGTGGGACAATGGGCACGTACGATTGCGTACGTAGAGTCATTGTTTCATTCCTTGTTTCCCTTCCTTCTTTTCTCTTATATACTAGCTTTGGCAGTCCAGGAGGTCTGCGCCTAGAGAGGGGGAAGATGTAACGACGACACAGGACTCGAGGCTAGGTAAGCGCCATTGAATATAGGTCGCTGCTGCGACTCCTAGATCAGTATCAAATATCTTACCACTATACTCTCCAACTATACCCACTCGCTCTCGCGTGCAACCGTATTCCATATCATACATCTGCGGTCAAGCGTAGGCGTACGTGCCCTTACACTTTGCTCCAACATTTCATTATGCGGTATTCCATTTCCTCGATTGCGGTGCATGAAAACCCTCCTTAGGCCAGTTTGGCCATATTCAAGGCAAGGCGCCTGTCTGACTGTTCGAGTTGTACCCTACCTCTTTGCCTTGCCATAGTCACTGACACATTGAAAACCTACAAGAAATTAGTTACTGCTTCTAAAAATGGGATTCAGCTATTACCTCTACCAGGTAGAACTCCATAGCCTCCTCTACGGTCATTGAAGCCTGTGTCGCCCACTCTCACGGACACTTAACACGAAATTCATCCACAACAATACTGGAGCTGACATCATCATGATGTTCAATTATGTGTACTGGGTGGACAAATGCTTTGGTCAACCAGGGAGGTTGCCCATTGCAGGCAGCTATAGATTGGTCACAGAGCTCTCTACTGACACCAGCTATACATTATACTGTCTAGCTCGGTATGGATTTACTAACATCGTATTGCATCGAGCTTCTATGCTTGCCGCTTCGAGTTTTTGAGACCATTTGTAACTGTGCGTCCCGTGTCATATTTTCAGTGGCTGCATTGGCAGTGTAATGGTGAACTATCTGGTGTCTGCGTTGCTGCTGTGTCCCAGCGGGTGGTGCATTGGATGAAGCGCCGGTCAGTCGGCTCGATTCGCATCCACTCCCACCCTGCTTAGATGTTTCTAGAGCCTAGACTTGCTGTTGTGGAAAAGGTGAGCAAGAGGATAACAAAAAGAAGTGGGAAGCCCTGAGGAATATATAGTTAGCTTCAAGTCAAAATGGAATGAGTGACAGCCAACTTGCACATTCCACTCAGGATGAATCCTACTAGATATAACTGCAGGTTGAAGGGGTTCCGATCGTGCCGCGATTTGCAGTAAGTCGGTCCGATGTTGTACGTTTGTTTACAAGGAAACATTGTGGTGAACGACAGCTAAAATCTCTTGATTGAAAGATATGAAATGTATATTCTCCAATGGAAAGGATGTCTGGTGATGTTTGTCTCAATACATTGCCGGCATCTTACATGAACCAGATGCTAACCATCATATCATGATGTATGGTTAGAATTACCATTCCCAATGAAGTGATGGCAAAAACCCAGATTTTGTTTTGTTCGACTTGATCAAATGTACCAACCTTGACATCAATGTCCCAGCTTGCCTCCATGTGGTCCATATCTTCCAACATCCAACATCTCACCCAACAACAAAGTCAACACAAAATACAATGGTCAATATTCCAAAAAAGAACCATTCACCACTTCCAGCAGTCTAATACGGCGAATCAATAAATCGATGCACACGACAACGTCATTACGCGAATGAAGGCCAGAGTGGCTTGGATGCAGAAATGGTCCGATCCTTGGGAGCATTGCGCACCATACCATCTGGAAAGAAGCTTTCAACAGTGAACAGCAGAGAAACGCAGTGATCAAGCCATGAAGAGAAAGAACAATGGATGAAGGATTATGTGCATAGAGAGACCGCAGTGGCAAGAAAGCGAGTTCTAGATGCACAGAGAGCAATTATGAAAGAGTAGGAAGATATGAGAAATGCTGAACAGGCGGGATTGACAACCAGAAAGTCCTAACAAACATTTTAAGAGATGTTGAATGCTATTGGAGACAGTCTGAGTGATCTTGCATGTTCTGATGATGAGGAGGATGGGGAACATGAGGAAGATGATGAGGAAGATTCAGAGCTTGGCAAGCTGAGCGAAGATGACGAACCCAGCTGGGTGATGGGCACAATTTTCAAAACGGTACAGCAGTGCATGGAGAGTTCATGGCAGACTCAGATGACGCTGGATGAATTGATGCAACTGGGATGGGGAGACCCGGCGGAGTACTTCCCTGAGAGCGAAATGAAGTACGGAACGCCCGAATTCGAGGTCCCTGCAGTTGTTAAGCCGCATACAGAGAAGGTTGCAGCCACACCTGCACTGACAACATTACGAGACTTTACGCACACTGTTGATGGCATCCCGGGACAAGCGCAAATGCTGATAGGGACTGTTGGACCACGAAGTTGTCATATGACACTTGGTTCCGAGAAACCACTGTCACACAAACCCGTAGTGACGCTCACCCCTGACGCAGTGCCCGATTCGTCGCTGATTACCAAATCTAAGCCTGTTGAACCCAGAAACTTTTACCCCTGCATATAGCGTCCCTTGCTAATTACCATGTACAAATCGGATTCAGGGGAAGAAATTGTGGCAACCCATGCGTTGCCGGAGGAACAGATAGCAAAATAGTAAATGTTGTTAACGTATCATGTTGAAAGGCAAATTGTGTACTTATGTTGGTACGTGTTAGCTAATTCCGGATTCCAGTGACCAAATTGTGAGACATGAGAATTCGTTGGCGCTTGGGCAATGGTCGGAGAGGCCATTCGAAAGTTATAGACTCCAGATCAAGTGAATCAACGTCTAACAAACTTGATATCATTATACCTGATATGGTTGAGTGAGAAAGGAAAAACTAAAATAGAGACCAAATTTACTAACAAAATTGATGTCGCTGATGTCATACTAGTCATAGAAGTAGCGGTCAATGCGAATTGCAAACCCAGATGAATGATGATCGTCATGTTGCATTCATCCATGCATCCAACTGGGTTACTCTCCACTCAGACCTGGTGCACATGGATGAGATTGTGTAAATTGGTTATGGTACGTCATGGAAATGAAGGAGAAGGAGCTGGATAGTGAAAGCTGAGGAAGTCGGGCTATATATATCAAAACTAGTAGATAGATCTATATACTGTAAATTGCGAGTCAAAATCGCCAAAATGCCAGGGGCCTATATCCATTATTGTTTGGATACCATGTGTACGGTTGGCTCAGAAACTTAGAGACCTCGAAGCTTTTTGTGTACATGATTATACATACACACAATCTATTGTCTGTCAATAATGAATGAATGCATTTTGAGTACAATTTTTGAGCATCCATTGACTGTTGGTATGTGATTACGGTGACTGTCAACAGAGTGTCAATGATTTTTATTCTTAGACAGGCGGCAATCAATGGGGTGAGTACTCACATCCTTCCGAAGATGGAGTATTGGTCATCGTCATAGGCAAAAAGGAGAGCGAAACGGTCGTTTCCCCATTCTAGAAATGAACGTCAATGGAGCATCAATGATTTTTGGTCTTCTATTTTGGATAATCAAATGGCTATGCAACTGTGTGAACCCATAATTGTGGTATCGGCCGCCTTTATGTGCACAAATGCTAGTGACGACATCGCTACTACCTGCTGAAAATAAGCCTCAATGGAGCATCAACGATATTGAGTCTCACGGCCATGATACGCAATTGGAAATTCAACGGGATTAACCCATAATCCAAGTATTGCCCGGCATTATAGGCAAAAATCCTAGTGACGATATTGTGACTACCTGCTGTATATCAGCGTCAACGGAGTGTCAACGATTTTTGGTCTTGCATCATGCATAGGCCAAAATGGTAGTCATGAGATCACAACTGCCTCCTAAAAGTGTGCGTCAATGGAGCATCAACTGTTTTGTGGGGGCTCAGGAACCCACACAGCAACCAACTGCACTACATTGTTCCTAAATTGAGTTATTAATGCTCAGTCTTCTCAATATGTCTTTGTATACAACTTCACTAACCTGCATGCAATGTCTCACAGGTCTGACTTTATTCTTGGTTGAAGCTCTACAGTCGATATTTAACAACCAGCATTCTACTTTACAATGATGTAACTTTTGTCTGTCTCTCGAGTCAAATTGCCCAGATTTCAAATTCCCAGGCTGTAGTAAGATTCAAAATCTTTAAATACCTCATTGCTAGTGGTTATGATTTCTTCCAAAAATGACCTAGTCTTTATTGGTGGTTAGAGCAACCTTAATTTACATATCATATATGTTGCTTGGTGGGCTTCTATGAAAGTAGGATCGAAGCGTCCTATTGCGTAGAATTATTCAAGTCATGCAAGTTCGTGGCGATGCTCTTGGCACCGCGAAACGGAGGAGACCAGCAGCCCGGGTATCATAAGAATTGTTTGTCATCAAGTTCTTTGCCATTCATCAGAACATGGGACCAGCTCACTGGGGAAACACTTCCTAGCAAATCGCATGTTGCAAAGTTAAACGAATTAATAGAATCAGAATTCACCCAATTGACCTGTTCTACAGTCCATGAAACAGCTTTGGCTGTACTGAAGAGGCAAGGAAGTCAACGAATTACTATTCTAAGTATGCAAAAGAAATTCATATTTGACAGTTAAATTATATCTATATTAACTGAATTGACGGACAAAACGCTCCAAACTGGCAGGAAAGGACTTTGTAACTGCTGAATTTCACCAAGACACCTGGTGTCGCTACCTCATGTTAGAACATATTGCAGCACATAATTGATGGAATGCTGTATGAAACCTTGAGCTACGACAGACATATAATGCATCACAAAGCAAGCTAGTGCTACAGTCCGCCAGCACCCTTAGCAATAATTGCCTGAGAGGATACCTACTGGCAGTGGATGGAATTATGAAGTAATTCCCGTCAAGAAATGAAGTGAGTTTGGCAATAGACGGGAGGACATAGATGAACAAATGAGCCATAACGTCAGTCATTGTGTACTATATGGATCGAAATTGGGCATTCAATGATGTACAACTAGCATTCAGTGAGGTTGATAGCCTAATCTATTTCTATTTCAACAGCTAAATACGGATGATAGGTTGAGGGTCAATATACTGGAGCAATACTAATCGGACATTTACAGAATGTTCTGGATTGATTGGAGCTTACCGACATCCGTTTACTTGGAATAATGACAGATAACGCTTCCTCACATTGCGCCATCACTGGCGAATTGCAATCAACCTTTGAACCCACAGGCATCATGTGGCCTGCATTAGGAAACCTCATACCATGCCTGGTACATGTCATTTGGCTTGCTGTAGGGGCATTCATGAGCTATCCGGGTGTAAAAGGCCGCACCAAATCTTGGGAAGCCCATGAGCACAATCTGCAATTTGAGAAGAATCAAAACATAGTCATTGGGGAGAGTCAAAGACTTCGTAAAGGGGACTATGCTAGAATAAACAAGCTGTCAGCCATGAGACCAGGTGTAGCAAAGATAATTGAGAAAGTACATATTTCAAGTAATTTTGAACAGCCTGAAACTGACCTTCATATAGCGGCAAATGCTGACTGTATTGATGATGCTGATACCTGGGCGTCAAAATGAGTTCTTTGATTGTCTACAAGCCAAAGTACGAATCACAGTACTGACTAATTGATGTGAAGACACGGTGGAATTCGAAACTGGCATTGCTTCAGCGTTCCTCCCAATTTGCAGAATTCACCCGCAAGTGGCTCAAGAATCCAAAACACACTGATCACAGGCCACGCTTCACCACACAGAATACATAGACCATCGTCAAGTGCGTCATGGAAGTTTCAAGACCATTCTGGTACTGGACCCAGTGGATGTCGAAATGGCATATAATTACTCTCCATCACATCAACATTGTTTCGAATAAAATGTTCGATCTTATGGGTAGTGTTATGCGAGCTCAATGTAGGCAGGAGACACCATGCAAGGCAGACGTATACTTCACCATGATGTTGGCGCGACACAAGCTGTCCATATATTATGTGGCAGTTACTCCAACACGATGTATGCTTGTCATTGTAGCACATATCATTGATCCTTTCCGGACATTGCGATTGTATAGAATTTGGGACAAGGGAATGGATATCATTTTTGAAGACAAGACTTCCTATACAATGAAATATCAAGAGGTATTTCTGAATTATGTGGAGAATAAATACTGCTCCAAACGTACACCACTGTCCATCATTAAACCTGAAAGCATACTGAGCGACAATCTCTTCTCCTCAGCAATGGCTTCTAGATCTGGCCAATCTTGTTATCATCGATATGATTCGTCCAGCGATGAGGAAGAATACTCAATGCCTAACAGAGTGGCTGGAATGGCACCTAGACAAAGCCATCACGCAGCACACTTATCGATGGCCGCAAGGCTGCATTTGAATCCACCACTTGAATATCCACAGAACTGGGAGCAATTTAATCCGAATCTTAATGATTACCACTCCGGCCCTATGGAGAATAGCAGAACATCTTCGATACCCGTTATCACTGACTTGTTGTGGCAACCAGAACACATGCGCGTAAAGTACGTCGATCTCTCTAATGTGACAGACGATATATTCTCTATTATACCACATGGTGTCAGAGTGGAGAGTAGTACTTCCCTTGTGCGAGACATTTTCGGCTGCAGAGAGTCAAAAACAACAGCTGAGACACTTTGGAAAAAAGTCATTGTAAGGCAGTTTGGTCGAGCCAATGACAGGATATTGGCTGGCGAAGACCCGGCAGTAGTTATGACATATATTGCAAACGAGTTGGAAAGGAAGAGAGGGGTTGAGGATTGAAAATTGCACAGAATGGCCAAGGTCCACAACATTTTGGAGATATGGCAGGCCAGCCAAAATCAATATGCTACACAGAATGAATCTCGGACTCAAAACATTCATATGTCAGCCGTAGGATACAGTTCAGATACTGAACAGATCGTCAATGTGTCCAGGTCAAATTTTCGACATGATGGAGCAGCTGGATTTAAATTGTCAGAAAGATCAACTTTGCCACCAGCTTTGTCTGCAAAGGAGCTCCCTGGAGGACAAACTCAAGTATTAAATGTCCCCTGGATCAAAAGAATCGACTGCCATCCAGCCGAAAGTGATGAGGACAGTGCACCTGACAGCATTCTGGACACCGAAAATTGGCTTGACTGGAATGGTGACTTTGATAATCCAAATGACAGTGAAGATGACTGGGAGGTAGACAATGAATCCAACATGGAGCTAGCCAATAGGACCAGGGATCCAGAAACACCTGCGCAGTGGGAGGTTAATGCTGCGCCAAATGTACCTGGTGTGATTCTGCCAACACGGAGGTCAATGGCAATGACTGACAAGGTGTTGATGACGGCCAATACCATAGAAACCAGGAAGAATAAGGGGAACAAGAAAAAGTAGGACAGAATGCGTCAATGTAGTTTCACCAACTTCTTTATGTTGTTTGACCGAGAATTGCATTTAAAGCATTATTATGGGTGAATATTAAGCAGTCGCATGTGAATATTGGTTAATAAACGGAAGTCTAGCAGGCAGAATGAATCAATTGGCCGGATGTATAAATTTTAATGGAATGAGAGTGACCAGTGCAAGAATATCACTGGGCTCGGCTTTGCCAAAGGGCCAAGTCTCAGTCAGTCAGAAAGGCACCCAATAAGTTCAAATAATTATGAATGCAATTATCAATGGCAGCAGATTTTGAATGAACAGTACATTAAAATGAGCGTCAACAGAGCATCAACAGAGCATCAACAATTTCTGGTCTTGTAAGTCCGGTAATTGTAAAGTGATTTAGTCACTGTTATGCCTAACTGAAGTAATGGCAGCCGTCAAGAGGAAAAGAAATAGCAACACGGGCACTGCCCCATTCTGAAAATGAGTGTCAAAGGAACGTCAATGGAACGTCAATGATGATTGGCTTTGCATCTTGGGTAACCTAAATGGCGATTGGTTGCAAATATCGATAAATGAGGTTGTGGCTGCGTTCAGAGGCAACAACACTAGTGCCACGCTCTGTACCCAATCCTGAGAATGACCATCAATGGAGTGTCAATGATTTCTGGTGTTATAAGTAAGGTATTTGAAAAGTGATTTGGTTGCTGTTATGCATAACCAATGTATTGGCAGCCTTTATAGGCAAAAGAGAAAGCACCACAGTCACTGCCCCATTCTGGAAATGAGCCTCAACAGAGTGTAAACAATTTTTGGCTCTCCATCAGGGGTAACCTAAGTGGTGATCGGTTGCAAACATCCATAAATGAGATATCTGCTGCCTTCAGAGGCAAAACAATAGCGACATGCTCCCTGCCCCATCCTGAAAATGAGCATCAATGGGGTGTCAATGATTTATGGTCTTGCATCTTGGTTAATCTACGTGGCGATTGGTTCGACAAATCCATGAATGAGGTATTGGCCACCTTGTGAGGCAAAAACAATAGCAACACGCTCCCTGCCCCGTCCTAGGAATGAGCGTCCATGTAGCATCAACGATTTGTGGTCTTGCAGCTTGGGAAATCCAAGCGGCGCGTTGTGGCAATAATTCATATACGAAGTAATGGCGGCCTTTTTAACCAACACAGTGCATGACATATATGTTACCCCATCATGAAAATCAGTGTCAACAGAGCGTCAACAATTTTTGGTCTCGGATAGTGGGTTATCAAGGCATTGCGCGAATACTTGAACTCATGACCAAACTATTGACCGGCTTGATAGGCCAAAGTACAACATATAAAAGGAACAACCCGGGTTCCAATATAATCGATATCGCAATCCGCAAAACCTGCATAAAGAGATGATTGGATGTTGAATGTGCAATTTTGATAATACACTATTATCAGATAGCAGAAAGAAGAGCATTATACAAATCTACAGATGGACCGGCTGGGCGACCTGCTGACAACCCCCCCACAATTCAGACATGTTGGCAGATTTCCATTGAAACATACCTGAATTGACGGTTTGGGTGTATTGACAACCTGGAGCGCAAATTTGGCAATGGTTTGGTTTCAACCTTGACCCGGACCCAGAGCAACAGTCTGGAACCATTCCTGACTTTACTCAGCAGATTATTGTGGCAATTGAATACTCGTGAGCACCATTGGTTCCACAAATATTTGCACTACCTTGAAAGTTGCTTTTTGATTTTTCGAAAAGTTCTAATATCCACTGGCCTAATGTTGTGGAACACTCTGCTCAGCAGGAGACTTGCGCAGCGGGAGCCCCTGGGTGGGTCGTGCATTGTCAGACAGGTATAATTTGTTGAGTAGTGTTACCTTATGGCGTTTGGGCAATGGGGGTGCCATTTCCCTGCTGGATTTCTGCAATCTGGAAGGGAAGGGAGAACTATGACAGCATGTGCACGACTACTGTTAGTTGGCAGTGGATGCGGTGAAGTCCATAATGTCACGTCCTGGCATCCCTGGCCTTGGAGTAGGAATGTTTATTGGTGACAGTAATCGATGTCCCAAATGTCGTATAACAATATGATGTCAGTGGTGTTCTCGCTTTCATGATTATCAATCTCCTCCAATTCAGTACCAATTTCCTGATCGATCAATGAATATTGCAACCCTAGTCATCTGCATTACAATGCATGAAGCCAGAAGGCTGAAAGTCAAACACTTGATAGACTATGAAGATTGGCTGCTTTCCTGAATGCCAGTGCGAGTACTCTCTCACATTGTGCTTCTTGATTCCTCTGTGAATAGAGATTGCACACCTGGCTGGGCATAGGTTCTATGTTGATGAAATTGAGGATAGAAGTTTGTGGATTGTAGGAGAGAGACAGTGTATAAGCATGAAATATAACACTATGTGCAATGGGATAATGGGAAAAAGGGTACAAGAAGTTGCACAAGGATGAGGAAAATACAATTTGAGATGTGCATGGATTGGGCTCAGGAGTGATGACTACAATGGTTCATATTTATATCGAGGATGGCATGTCCTATGTTGTGATTTAGAAAGTGTCAGGTGCACCAGCAGAGCTGGATTCGTATTGCCCATACTGAATGTTAGCATTCCTATTAACAATGCAATGGATGCAACAATTGGAGGTTGGTTTTTGCCACCACACATATAATTATACCAGACCCACTGGAAGAACTCACCATATTAACAAGGTGGTAACATTCCCCAACCCAAGGTGCTGGCCAAATCAAGCACAGAGAATGTAACTGAGGACCAGTCCCCCTTCATATGCCTCCTCCAAATACAGTAATTATGCAGCAGTCTTGGAGCATGCGAGATGTCCACAGGGTATAGAATTCATTGAGGATTGTGAATCAGCAGAACTCGATACATTTTGACATTGTGACTGACTGTTGAGTTAAGAGGATTCATACTGAGATTGTAAAAGATAGGGGAGAAATATGAACCTCAGTAGGTAGTATATCCACCTCAAAGATACTTATTTTCACAATATTCTGTTGTATTAGTATGCTGCAGGTATGTTAGTGCTCTATAGGTAATATCTTAAGTACAGCATCCCTTCCATGTGGTCATCTGGGCCGTGTCTGCAGAATACCTGGACTACAATATTGCCATTAATGGAGGAGGGAGAGGGAGAGATTTTGGGCTCACAAGGTAGAGATACAAGTATAGAGAAAGAATGGTAAGGTACAATGATGATTCAGGGGTAATCATATTGATTCAAGCAGTCATTAATACAAAGAGTGTGAACAAATTGGATTTAAATACTCACTCACATTCGGATTTGGTGTCTAATATCTACCATGTCACACACCATTCAATCACGAATTCATTATAACCCTCATCCACTATAAAGTTGTCATTCCATAACTATTCAGGTTCAACACTATATATGATGGCATTGATGCATACGGAGGTGCCGGGTCACAGTGGTCAGAGAAATGATTGACTGCATTACGGCGGAGTTATGGTGCGCCAAGATTTGAATCGTTATGCCGGACTCCATGCGTATGTGGTGATTACAGGCTTACCTTACACTGACAGTTAATTGCACAGTTTGAAGCTGTCATTTCTTAACTTGAGCATTCAGGACACTCTCAGTTTCCACTTTTGATGAAAATCTGTCGCGATAATGAGTTTCCAGACACTGGCTTTCGTAGCCGAAACATATATTTAGTCTGAATCCAGTTATTCCTGCTCTAAATGCAATGTGAACTTAGGCCTCCTTGACTAAGTACAATACATAGAGTCAGCAGGAATTGCCGGTCATCTGCCAAGGCACTGAGTAGAATTTGTCTTTTGAGATTCTTTCTTAATCTCCAGCTCTTTTGACTCAGTGCGAATGGACAAAAGCTATTTTAAAATTTTGAAGTATGGGTTCAAACATACTGCTGAGTCAATATCGAGTTATGTGAGGTTAGTTATTTGCTAGTGCTGCACATATATGGTTCAGTATGCAGTGGTTACCTTCTGCCAACACATAGTTGACATGGAGCTGAACATTGAAAGGATTTTAGCAGTGGCCTTTGTATACAAATCAAGCATAGATTCATATATTAGAAGAGGCCCAGTGGGATGAGCCGCCTGCACCTAAATGTGAAGTAACTTGATAGATGACAATCTGTGTGCACTGCTTCCACTGATTCAAAGTTGACAAAATCATGCTTGACACTGAAGCAAACAACAATACATTGTGTACTACAAACATAGGGATATACACCTATTTGTTGCTCAGAGGCATACCTGGGCTAGAATTATACATCCACAATGATTTGTGGCTTGTCAAAGTTGGCTCAATACAACTCCAAGAACATCATAAAAGACAGGATTGCGGAGTTAGGGCGTGCCTGCACTTCAATCTCTGTCGAGGAATTACGTGGCAGCAATAGCTGCCGCTGAGCTGTGAATACCCTACTCATGTCTCATCATCTGACTCCCCGGGATGCCATACTGAGGATTGCCACAACTACTATTTTATGCCCACAAAGCCAGTGGATTTGCCATACAGACACAAGTTGTATCTCATATTCCAATACAAGTACTCTGTATTGCGTACCATATCTTAATAGCCAGATGTGATTGCGGAATATGAAGTGCTCAATTGCTCATCACAAGACACAAGTCTCAAGACATATGCAGGATTCTCCAGTACACCTGAAAATGGTGAAAGTATATTCTATTTTGGTCTTTTGATTTCACAATTTGTATGTGGCGTCAGTATTCTGGTGTGCCTGAAATTTGTGATTAACAAATGATTTAAAGCCTGACACCAAATTGCAGATTGTATTTTGATGAAGGCCAATTATCTTGAGATGAGGCATGTCTGGAAATTTAAATAGTAGCTGCAGGCTTGGCATTAGTTGATCACTTGCACCAAAATTCTGAACAATGGCTGTCATCAATTTGACTGGTGCACCAGCAATATTGCAGAACGAGTGCTATTCAATTGCCATTATCCCATATGTGCCATTAATAATGATCAAGAAGGCCAATGATTTCCGACTGAGACCGATTGTGATGTTGAAAACAACCATTAACACACGAATCCTTTGATTCACTTCGAATAACTGACAGAACTGATTTATTGATGCAGTACATTGAGCCATCGAAATGACCTTTTTGATAAATTGTATCTGTCGAGAAGAATAGGTTTGTTAAATGTGCAAAGAGGAATACTTTGATTTTACCATCCTAAGAATCTAAAATGACTGTTCATCTGAGTGCAATGTGTATTCAGCCAAACAGCCACTTCATATAGTTCTCACCAGACTTCAGATTCAATTCAATCATCAATGTCACGATATTCAGTCAACTCAGTAATACATCAAGAACTCTCATTTGTGCCGCTCTGGAGTATTGGTGGGGATTACTCCCATGGTAATCATAGCCTCCAGTACCTGTATTCAGTAACCATGTGTGTTGTATTCTGTTTTGCCCTAGCCAAAGAACTAGTGCAAATGCCTGGCGCTGCTCATTTCATGCCAAGAACATCCAAGATATTCCCACATTGTTTGTTGTGGTAAGATTTAGGCCAGTCCCACCTACTTTGGATGTAGTAACAAACACCAAGGGATTTGGTATATCCCTGAATTTGAGCTGCATTGCACTGCATTCAACATTGCCCATTTCTGCATATATATAGAATCTATCCAAATGATGCACAAATTACTTGGTCAGCCACCACTCCAGATGGTGAACCTGGCCAGAAAGACCACAATAGAGCACCACCTGTTGTGGAGAAGGAGCACCAGGGAGAGACTTTTCCTTTACACTGGTTTCTAAAGGTGTATCTCTCATGATACTTCATTGTGGTCAAGTTCGGGATACCCCTCAGGTATGTTGACAAGAACTGGCAGCAATATCTCTCTCAGCCAGCGGAGAATGGGAGATTCCACCCAAGTATTGAGTGGCCATCACTCATATCATTGTCCTGAAAAGTTGTAGTAATCCTTGGTGTCTCTCAACACTAACAAAATACATAGTAGCTAGCATCTATAAACCCTCCATGCTGCTGAAGCACCCTGTGAAGTGTATCAATCCACAAGGGTCTTCAGTTTTGCTTGCTCATCCACAGGTCTCTTGAGATGAACGAGGTGTGCATGCTCCTCCATTATCATAACAAGTGTTTTCCCATTCTCAAGTTTCATTTCCCGCCGCCTCCTGATTGGGAAAGGTTTTGCAATCTGCATAGTCTGATGCCCCACAACCTGCTGAACTTGTTTGTTTTCAGTACGGATGGCATGTATTAAACTCTTCACTGCAGAATCAAGTGCCTCAGCAGCATGCTTTTCACTCACCGTATTATCTTGTGGATATTCAGGCACACCTCAATACAGCGACATCGTCTGGTAACAGCATTTAAATAACATTTGCAAGATGTATTTTTGTCTCTGGGAGCGTCTGGGAGTGTTTGGAAGTTGTCTGACCAGAATCCCAGGGTTGTCAAATTGCAGAGTTGACTGGACCAATGCAGTGGCCACCAGGTGCACCTGGCAGCGCTGGCGAAAAATCTGCAAGCACACAGGAGGGCAGGTGACAACCAGGGGAGCATCTGGGTGCGCAGGCAACAAACCTGGGAGCGCTGACGAGAAGCCTGGGAAGCACCTCAGAGCACTGGCAACAAGCCTGCAAGTGCCCACAGTAAGCCTGGGAGCACCAGAAGCAAGCATGGGGGCACTGGCAACAAGCCAGGGAGTGCCACCAACAACCCTGAGAGTGCCAGCAACAACCCTGGGAGTGCCGGCAAAAACCCTGGGAGTGCTGGCAAACATTCTGGGAGCACCAGCAAGAACCCTGTGACTGCTGGCAACAACTCTGGGAGCACTGACAACAACCCTGGGAGTGCTGACAACAACCCTGGGACTGCTGGCAACGAACCCGGGAGCACCGGCAACAACCCTGAAAGTGCCAGCCACAAACCTCGGAGCGCCAGCTACATGCATGAGAATGCAGGCAACAACCCTGGGAGTGCCAGCGACAACCCTGGGAGTGCCAGCGACAACCCTGGGAGTGCCAGCGACAACCCTGGGAGTGCCAGCTACAACCCTGGGAGCACCAGCAACAACCCTGAGAGTGCCAGCAACAACCCTGGGAGCACCAGCAACACCCCTGGGAGCACTAGCAACAACCCTGAGAGCGCCAGCAACAACCCTGGGAGTGCCAGCAACAACCCTGGGAGCATCTGCAACAATCCTTGGGGTGCTGGCAACAACCCTGGGAGTGCTAAAGACAAGCCTTGGAGCACCAGTGACAAGCCTGGGAGCATCTCGACTCACTGTAGAGCAGTCTGGGAAAAACAACAACTTCTTTGGGAACACTGCTGGTTTGCCTGGAAATCATCGCTACTACTTATCATTCAATGATTTTTAAAACTCATTTATTCAGTTTCTATTCTCATCTATGCATCTACATATCTATATAGCTACCAAATCCACACACAGTATATCTGAACTGGCTGCAGGCAGTGGTTAAGAGCAATTTGAGGTGCATCTGCAGATGACAATTGAGTGAACTCAGAGATGCACTTGGAGGCTGTGATTGAGAGAGTTTGGACATGCACTTTGAAGGGGTAAATGGGCAAGTTTGGAGATACACTTAGACTCCACGATCAAGCAAGTTTGGAGAAATAATTCACTCCTGTGATCGAGTGAACTTTGAGATGCACTCCAAGGCTGTAATCGAGCAAGCATGGAGCGGCACATCCAGACCATGATTCATTGAAATCAGAAGACAACTTGGACACAGTTGATGGGTTGCATGTGGGGAGCTACAACTGAATTCATCAGTGTGATACAGTAACTCCCAACAGTGCGAATGTGACAAGATGACTTTACATTGAAGCTCTCATGGGGAGCTGGCTGATAGTGGTGGATCATGTATGGAGACATCCCAGAAGATGAAACTACACGCCAGGGTCAACACATAATCCGGAGAATGAGGAGAGGACAGACCATTTTGGATACATGCTGAATTCGGAGTATGCTCTACTCATTATTCACTCATGCTCATGGCATGGAGAGATTGGGAGGAATCACTTAACATTGTGTTCTACAATGATTGTAGAGTTGTGGATGAGAAAGACAAATAGGAGATAAAGATTGGAATCATATGGAGGATACAAGTGGTTATGAAAAATCAGGTGTATGACTTGGTTGATTGGGTGGGGACAACCTTGTATTGGTGTTCTTACTCGCTGGATTGGGAGTTGTACCTGCCATACCAGGAATGGCAAATTGACTCGCACACAAAATTGTCCCATGTCAACCTTTCTTATTATCATTTCCCCCATCTCCTCACATCTATCTGTTTCTCGTCCTCAACTCTACCATCATCTAGGCACACAAACTTAGGTCATCCTTCTCTATCTCCCCATGCCATGATCATGAGTTAACACCAAGTACAGCACACGCCAAGGACAGCATACAGAGAGTACAGCATACTCCGAGTACAGCACACACAGAGTTCAGCTTACACCAAGTTCAGCATACACCAAGTACAGCATACACCAAGTACAGCATACACCAAGTACTGCATATACCGAGTACCACATACATAGAGTACTCCATACACTGAGTACTGCATCATCTCGAGATCAACTGTCACCTATGTTAGGGGTTTTCCCTTAGCAGCAGTAATGGTACATAATGAGTTATAATGAATACTTCTAATGTCACGGAACGAAGATGCATAACACCTATTCGTGAACTGATGTCACGGTTGCCAGTCAAGAGATCCTTAGCGGGATTACACTTGAGCAACATGTCGATCGATTAAGGACTACCTATGGGGCCATACCTGGTTTACTTACAATGACACAATCATGTCGCCATAGCTGGAGTGTTAAATACGATCACTCTCAGTGGGCATAATTATCAACCACACCTACTATATCTTATCTCGCAGGACAACACACAGTTATGTTGCACTTATGCAGAACTACATGTGCAGCGGTGGTCACTCAATATGCGATTAAGTGGCACATTCGAGCCTTTCTCCTCCAGAGTGGGAAGATGACACATTACTTCCCAGTCATCAAAATGCCGAGACCTAAGCATGAAATGTCTGAGCGATTAATGGCATTGGCTTAAGATATGTGGCCAGAAGGAACCCTGTCCATTGCATTAAGTTAGGCTGCATCACAACCTCAAGAGGATGTCATAATCTAGGTTAACGGAGTATCAGTTGGTCGCCAAGTCTATCTCTGACACAATTGCCAAATATCCAAATTGTGGTGAGGCAGTAATCTCATTGGGATAAGTACTGAAAGGCTACATGCCATCAGATGTTCCAACTACTGAACAAACGAAACCACAATGTCTAAGTGAAAGTTATGTGCTGTCACTTGTGTATGCTCGATATCTGGTTTGCGGAAGGCCCTAGTTGGGAGCATAGACTTTGCAACCACCCAAGCATGAACATGATACCAGGTCGGGGACTCGTGGCTACATCACGGAGGCATATAGCTAACTTTCTCAGTGATCGGCTATCAAGTAATCATCGTGTCATAGGAAGAATTCTGACGGAGCTGTATTCTGAAGACTTAGTATTGAATAGCCTACATAGTTCCCGCAATGAGAAGAACTAAGCTCAAGCAGCAATCCACAGTCAGACATTAGCAGTGAAGAACACCTTGAAATATTATACTGAATTCTGGTCACTACTACTTCAGTGCCTCTCACCAGTGTGAAGAGAATACATATCTTAAAACCTCTCGAAGTAAACCACACCAATCTCATCACTTTCATCATTGTCGTCTGCCTCCTCTTGGAACATTGGTATTGCAACAATCACAGAAAGATAATGCGTGCCTTTTTCGAGACCAACACTTTTTTTACCAAGAATGCTGACTAAGTGTGCAATCCACATTGGTTTTCGCTTCACAGATCTTGCCAGCATCACGTACAACGTCTGGCGATACCTCCAACCTGCTCCCCACCACAACGAGCAGATTGAGGATTTTGGTAATCCTCTGGTTACTTCTTACAACGATTTTGGTTATTAGTTCGTGTTTGGACAGGATTTCAAGGAGTTGAGTCTCGGGATATGACGAGGAAAGAAGTGCAGAACAATTTGGAGAATAGATGGCTATACTTAGTTCTATCAAAAATCGTATTGATTACTGGAATTAAGACCCCCTGTCACAACCTGCTCCCAGCTAGTCTCTCATCTGACATCTCTCGGCGGACCTTGTTGTACTCAGCTCTCTGCATTCCCACAATTTTAGGTCAACTAATGAATAGAGTCTCGGCTCCTGTTACGCCCTGCCTCCTGATCTACTGTCTGTGGATTTACCACCTCCAAGTACTCCTCCAATCTCGATCCATCTTGGCCACAAATTGCATCTTCAAACTCGCTGCATCACAGCCTCCAAGTGTAATACCAAACTCTCTCAATCATGGCCTCCATGTTCGCACTATCATGGTATCCAAGTGTATCCCCAAACTCACTTGATAAGAGCCTCCTACATCAGCACTAACATCACTCCATCTCGGCCTCTGGTGCATCTCTGAACTTGCTCAATCACAGCCCCCACAGTACATCTTGATGTTCACACCATCACAGTGTGGTATACAGTGGGGCTAGAAGGCAGTGAGCCCATCACCAACACTCCACCCCACCTCTCATGGCATCCAAATGTAATTTGTGAGAAAGAGCAGTTCTGGCTTCAAGAGCATAGAACATGGGAAGGAGTATATGATGTGGTACCCGGCCAATACACGAAGTACACACATTGTGTGGATCTCTGAATGCTCGGTGAAAGTGCATGGGATGAAGTGCTGGGAAAGATGGAGTTTGTATTTTGTAGAATGAGATGATGTCTATCTACCCCAGGAACTCCCAAATATATACTCCCTGTCGCTCGGTCCATCTCGATTATCCCTGTATCTTCTATGCTCCGACATTGCTTAGTCTGTCTCTGTCAACCCTGAATGTCATTACACGCCCTGCTGGCTTCCCTGACTGATACTGACCTGCAGTAGTGGTGTGACGCAGATTTTGCCGCCCAAATGGCCTCTGGGTACATCTCAAATTTCTGGGAATAGGTGACTGCAGCTGCTCCTCCAATTCTGCTCAAGTATCATCAGCACCCAGATTGATGATACGAATATATTTCAAGTGACCTAGATGGATGCTAAATATCATCACTTAATGAAGGGAATGCTGCGACCATAACACAGTGGAATATGGTAGACAAAATGCGTAGTCATTATGAAACCCTAAGCACCACTGCTGTGAGAATTCCGCACCGAGTCTGCCGCATAGATGCGCAGGGTCTTAACTTCTCTCCAAGTCTCCCGCAGACCTACACAGAGGTCAAAGATACTCCAAAGTTTGACTATTCTATACGTCATATATCGTAGCACCCTGTATGCACCGGAATCACTGGAGGTGCTTTCAGGAACACCTGAGAATCTCTTGAAGAGTCTGAGAGCATGTTGCTTAACTCCAGGGGGCCCTGGGAGCATCAGGAAGTACTTAGAAGCACTGGTGAGGTTGACCAGAGTGTCTGGGAGGTTTGAATGTGGCTTTCAGAACAATTTACATTGTGCTGATGAGTGAATGGAATCCTGAGGTAGCTGTGACTTGATGTTTGAATCAATTCTCACGTTCATTGCTGTTTGCCAGCCTGTACAGGTTGTTGTCATGTGCCAACAAGACTCATCAACTATCCCAAAACTCCATGAACCATATGAGAGTTGGCAATTACTGAAGGGTGTTAAGCTTGATGTTATGGTATCATAGGAAACACACTGAATATTTCATTGGTTTTCCAGTGTGTCAATACTGGTGTTCAGATAATCATGGGTGTGATTCACATTTTCCGCATTTATCAACATCACAAGCTGGATATCATTCCTAGAGGCCATCTCCTTGATGATGCTCTGGAATGGCTCTACCACTCTGGGCATTATGACTACTGGGATCGGTGCCAGGCTGAATTAAGTGCCGGATGCATATGATTTGTAGTTGTCTGGATCTCTAAAAGGCGGCAAGGCAGTGAGTTCAGTTTCTGCTATGGATACCTGTCTCATTCTTGACTGATAATCCCAGGATTGACAGTCTGAGCCAAATTCCCCTATTTGTGAACTGAATTCCCCCACATTATTGACAGTGGTTACCCCACAACTACATTCTCAGTCCACAATTTGCATATCATAGCTACTGCCACTGAGGTACACGTAGTGCTAAGGCCCATCATATCCGCCACCAGCACTCCTGGCATATCTGAATCCCAAACCCAATTCTGCTCAATGAACTGTATTGCCAAAACCTGGTTCACCAGAAAGTTGTTTCCAGGCACGCCTCATGTTGAATAATTGTTGCAAGGGACTCAGTCGGCTTTTGATTGGCAAATTGGATTGGCATTTAGCAGCCTGACTGCATCAGCAAGACACTCATGTTCAAATAGGTAGTTGATTATATTGAGAACAGTGCTCAGTACTGAACTGCTATTTTTTGAATTGAGAACCTTCTCACCATCCTACACTTGCTCCTGAATCACCCTTCTAACTGAATCAGTTTTCTTTGTATCCCAAAAGATCAACGTCAGTTGTTCAGTGGTCAGCTGGGGAGATCAACTTATACCACAGTGCACCTAAATGTCATTGTGATGTAAGCTATTTCACAGACAAGCTGGCATCGGAACAAATCTAAATGTGTAGAATCTAATGAATTCTGTTTGTTCAGTCAAAACTTACATTAATATAACTACCATTTTCTAGCTCACCACCCTCCTCTACCTGCTATCTTCCACCCTCTTCAGTACCTTCGAAAGTCAATGTATAATGATTCACAGTCGCGCATCTGTTGAATTAACATGGCTAGCAGGGTTTATCTTTGCCGGTCTAATTAGGTGCTCTGCACTCTGCTCCCCAATTGTGATGCACATTTCTACCAGAAATATCTTCAAACAGTGTCCCAGTGTCAACTGGAAAGCATTGGAAAGTCAACAGTTGTACGAAATCTGCCTGTCTATGGTGTCATTCGTCGTTTGTCTGTGTGTGTACACACCCACATACTCGCCTTCCAATTTGTGCTGCTACAATGTTCACCGGACTATTGACCTCAGAATGTATGACCCTTTTGGCCTCCATCTTGGTCAACAAAATCAATCAGATCCTCCCAGTGCCTTACATCTGTATATGAGGCTTGGAGTTAATTGGGGGACATCACATTAACCTTGCTGTTCAATACACAGTGAATCACAACCATGATTATTGTATTTGGTAACTTTGAGAGGTCACTTCTTTCAATTTTGCTGGTGTTCTCTCACCGATCCATTGCCAGTACGCTGTTTCCTCATTTGCTCTTGTTCGTCAACGTCTGAATAGTACTTTGGAGTTGCTCCCAAACCATGTGTATCCACTGTGGCCAAATCCATTTGGCAATAGGAAAATGTTCCCATAGCAGCCAGTTCTCAAATGTCAACAAATAATCTGCAACCACTGTCTCCCAGTGCAGAGCTCCATCTCAAAGCTGGATAAGACTGTTCCGCCTCCAGATAATGCCAGGATGCACTTTCTCCAGAATTCCAGCCACCTACACAGTATTCCACTTGTTGTACACACTGTGGTTGTGCTGCCCCATCATGTTGGCAAATTTCAACAATGGGAATTCAATATACTTCAGGTGGATTGTGGCTTTGGCTTCATCCCTGCCCAAGTCCAATGAATCATTGCTCACATTGTCTCCATTAAGTTGGTAGCCGAAATGCTGCAGAAATGGGGGCAAATCTGCAATCACGGTGACATCAGTTATCCACTGTACTGCTGCCGGCTGGAATGTTGCCATTGTGAGGTTTATGGGGGGCTTTTGAAATGTGCCAGAAGGAGGTGCTGCCGAAGAAGAGCAGGAAGATCTTGGCTAAATGACTGGATTGTTCCCAGGCAGTGCTGGGGTCACTCTGGGTGCACCAGGGGATGATGGCCCTGTTCCTGGGAACTGCCCAGGGGGGAACATTTGGGACACACCATAACTGTCTTCGCTGACTTCATATCCTGGCCACGGTTGCCCATAACGTCGAAATCCTTGCTTTGCACTGGTTCTTGGTTGTGAACTAGGTGTCATCTTGAATGTAGAATGCTGGTGAAACCAATGAGTACTTGAAAATGACTGCTGAGCAGGAGGGTAACCATACCAAGGTGGCAGATCATATTGTATGGTGTGTACTCCAAATGGACAGTCTTTGCTAGTAGCTGTTTGAGAAATATTTTCCAATAATCGCAGATTATTGTGAAGCTGTTGTTGCAAGGAAGTAATGGCGCTTGGTGGAGCCATATTAGCTGTCATCAGTGGAGCTCCATTCATCCACATGCTCTTCAAACAAGATATTGGTAATCCAATGTTGATTCCAGATGCAATGCAGATTTGATTGCAGAGTGGTGGAGTATATCACACATAGCAATGATATTTGGCAGAATATCAGCCTTTTATATCCTTTCATGTTGTCATGAATGGTAGTACTTCACTACATCTTTCATCGATGAAACTGGGCTGAGAAATAGAAATCTTACTTACTCTCAACTTGCCTTTCTTTGATATATGCTGAAATTGCCATAGTAGGTTCTTGAATACATGCCCACCTTCATTCGGTTCCATGACTTTAATGTCATGAAAGGATATCATAGGATATCTCCAGGAGCCCAACAAGAACTATATCCAGATTAGAGGTAAGCATGACTAGGGATATTACACATAAATAGTGCATGAACAACCTGCAACATCAATCAATAGGAGGCCTGTGAGGCTGGCACCAACAGTGATGACTTCCCATTGAGCTCCTTGTATAGACATAATTGCTCTCCTTGGGATGCATGATCCAGTCACGAATCGTTACTGAAGCAAATATACTAACAGCCTATCAGGCCTCCATTATCATTGACCGGGCATACAGCTCGCTAGGAAACCTACATATTGAGTGTTTTAATATAATTTACCTTCATCATCTGCTGCTCAGAGGCTTGGGGATAGGTATAACCCACAATGTCACGATGATGTTGTTGCACAATTGTTGGGTGTGATAATATACTGATCCTCATTGATGCAGAATGCTGATCGCAAGGTGACTTTATTTTATCTCCCCCCCACAATTAGCACAGTAAGTTGCAGGTTTCAATGTAATGCATTGATGTTTGTTTGCTCACACTCAAGCCAATATCTGTGAGACTATACATCACCAACGGAAGCATCATTCAGATTCATCTGAATACAACAGCAATATATTAAATCGTCTGGATGCCCCATTCAACTCTCCCACACACTCCAGCCAGCCTCACCAGTGCCCCTAAGTAATTCCAGACGCTCCCAGGCCCCCCTTTAGCTAAAGAAAGTGCTCTCTGATGGTGCATGAGGATTCCTAGGGGCGCCCCGAAAGCACATTCAGTTATAGAGGTGCATTCCAGATACTACGATGTTGGACTTATAGGATTGAGAAATGATGAAGTGGCTGAGGCCTCAGCGCAGGTGTGTGGGAGACTTCGAGAGCCGCTGAGACCACTGCGCATCTCTGCAGGGGACTTAATGCCATACTCTCAGAGTAGAGATACATAGGGTCCGATAACCACATGTAATTTGGTCTACCATATCCGTCTGGATTACACTCACAAGATAATTCGGGACATTATCATGTGGCATTGAATATATATCTAAGTCCATTTGTATATAAATATATGGAACATATGGCTGTGGATCGTATGGGAGTGCAATCAGAGTAGCACCTGCTGACCACAATTGAGTATTCTTAGAGATGTACTTTGAGGTAGTGATACAGTGCATTTCGACATGAACATGGATGGAGGCCAACATTGAGTGAACTCAATGATGCACTTGGAGGCTGATATCCAGTGAACTCAGAGATGTACTTGGAGCCCATGATCGAGCGAGTTTGGAGAATGACTTGGATGCTCTCATCATGGTATCTTGGAGGCCCTGATAGGGCTAACTTGGAGACCATTATCAACTGAGTGTGGTTTTGAACTTGGACACAATGATTGTGCAAACAAGGAGTACTTGACTTTGCAAACTGGAAGGTCACGATTGAGTGCATGTGGATATACACTTGGAGGTGATGATTGTTCGAACTTCAATGGCCATGATTGACCCAGTTTGGACATTCACTTGGAGGCCGAATGGGGCAGCGAGCAAGAGCATTGGGAGGCGAAAGAGGAGCTGTTTGATCTGGAGGCCATAAATGGGAAGGGAGATGTGTCAGGAGGCAGAATTCTATATATTGGTGAACTCATAATCATTGCAATGGAAAGAGTAGGGTACTGCAGGGTCCATGGCGAGATGACAGATAAGACACTGGGCGGGAGCTGGTGACAGTCAGGTTTGGGTTGATGCTGTACTGAGTATATGCTATTGTCAGTATATGCTGTTGCTCAGTGTATGGTGTACACAGAGTTGACTCTTTATTATGGCATGGAGATAGCGTGAGGGACAACATAGCTTTGTATTCCGAGGTGATGGAAGAGTTGCAGAAGAGACCAAGAGAGATGAGATGAGATGGGGCACATTATAATGAGAAACCGGGACTTCAGAGGATTTTGTTTGCAGGTCAATTTACAATTACAAACATGGCAGGTATGACGCCCGATCAGGCTAGTCAGTAAACAGATATGTAGTATTCCAAACCCAACTCAACAAGTCTTATCACTCATGTCCCACATCCTCTCATATCCTCCATATCGGTCCCATGGTCATCCACCATCTCTCTTTCTTGTCCACCACTCTACCCCCATCACTGAATACATGGTTAAGTCATCTCACTCTATAGCTCCACACCATGATCACCAGTTAGGACCGAATACAGCATACACCAAGTACAGCGTACACCAAGTACAGCATATACCAAGTACTGCATACACCAAGTACATCAGCAAAATGTAAAATGGTTTGGAAGTCACAACTGCACAACTCAGCAACTCTGAACAGCTACACTGATTCTTTCAGATGATCCCAGAAACTGCCAGATAGGCTGAATGCACAGTGACATGATCTCAGGTGCTTCAAGACTTCTTCACTGGTGCTGCTCAATGCTCTAAAAGTTGTGGACAGAATACAAGAATATCCTGAAGAGTGTATAGTTGTCTTCAACATGCTACAAAATCAAACTATTTGGGTGTGCAAATTTCGGAGGTATTAGGTGTATTGGCCACATCTCCAAGAGTATTCCGGTGCACCTCGAACCTGGAGCCATACTCTCCAAGAGTAATTATTACAATGTGGATATCAAATAGTACAATTCGTCAACTATCTTTCTCCTGTATACTGTGATTCAGGCATTGTAACTTAATTTTCAGTCCAGTAGGTATCTAAATCCACATGATTATTTACAAGCCATATGCTCTCAATCCTATCTGATGCAGCATTCAGTTGCTCCAAACGTGCCGATCCAACAATTGCTCCGACAGGTACGATATGCATCTTAACAGTCTGTTTGACAACCCAGATCAACCTGCCAACACAATCAGCCCAACAATGCAGATCGTTGTGCTGTGCTGGAATTACAACCGCATATTCTGGAGCTTGAGGATGTAATATCCATGTTGAGTCTTCTTGCACCTCATAGAAAAGTTCAATATCATTTTTCTGGCTGGCAGGCTCTCTGGAATTTGGAGGGTCTGATTTGGTGGAGTCCAGCTATAGTATAATACTGAAACAGAAGGGAGTCAGCCTGGGAAGGTGATTTTGAGGTCACTCTCCATATATTGGACCCTGATGTCATGATATTCAGGCATGATCCCTTGGATGGCATTAGTATATTTTACCTTGCAATCGAGTCTGAGACACTCAACAGATGGAGGGTAGTGAAATGTGAAATGGTAGTATGACAGCCCATTCGGATGATTAATAAATATACTGTCCCTCACTACATTCAGATCATATCCGAGCAGCAGTCCTCTCACTTCGTATTTCCAATCCTCTTCCAGTTATTGCCTGCATAGCTGTTCAGTGTTAAGAATTCCGAAATCTTCTGATGCACATCTGAGTGATGATAGTTTGATACTTCTGCACACTGCACTGACAAGAGTTTCTCTCAAACGATGTACCTGTTGTACTATGGGGCAGAAAAATGGCTTGCCCACACAATGCTGCAGTCATAAATGATGGGATCAATGAGTATTTTGCTGTTTATCTGCAGCGGATAGTATATTAAATACTTTTGCAGAGTTAATATCATACTAGCCGTGAAGGGCAAGATACGACAGTGACTCCTGCATATAGCCAAGACCGGTACACCAGTCATTGTTCTTGAGCCTCTGTCAAATGGAATTGACTTTGTTGGAAGATTGATATGGCCCTTTCACAATGCTGATATGTAGCAGTTCAGAAGTATCAGAGGTTCAATTGTCGCCGGAACCTGGTTGCTGAAAAGACTCTAATATATGGCTCACAATATGCATCTTTCAATATCTGAAATGGATTGCATCCTGTTTGATGGTTTCCCAGAGCTCCTGAATGCTGATTGCCTGCAACCAAACTTCAAATTCAATTAAGTAGATGGACAATTCCTTCTTGAACTGCATCTGCTCATATGAAGTGATACCATTACTCTCTCGCTCCAGCTGATTCACAATGCAATCCATATCAGCGATACTCCAAGTAGTCACTTTGGTCTCAGCATTTGATAAACAGACGAAATATTCCTCATACTTGTCAGTGGTCATGTTTGCCAGCTGATAAACCTTTTTTTCAACACCATTCTTCAGTTGACCAAATGTTTTCGTGAATGTGAATCTGCGACTGGTTGCCTGAGTCATGACTTCTTGCAATAGCTGCCACCCATGATGAGGTAATAATTCAACGATAAGCTTGCGTTTAACAGGTGTCACATGATGGATTTCGTGCTCCAATTGCACTTTTGCCCTGTGTCACTCAGCATCTGATCATTTGGTTGCCGCTTGTTGGGCTCTATTCAGGCGCACCTGAGATTGCCTTCACCTTGCTGTCGTAACTTCTTCAGCCCTAAACACCTGAATGTCCATTGCCGTGCCGATTGTACTAATCTTTTGTACTTGAAACTGATGAGATTCTCTTGCCAACTGTTCACCCAGGTTGACCTTTGAAGACTTTGCGATTTTCTGTTCTCAAAAAGCAACTTTCATCGACTAAAATCTCCTCAGCGCATTGTCAAGCACCGTGAGTGATAGATTAGACTATTTTTGTTTGCTAAGTAGAGAGAATTTGCATAATGCCTGCACTGCTCCCATTACCATTTCATCAGAGGCTGTTTGCACTGCAGTTGTCCCGCTATTCTAGGAGCAGTCAAGAATTGGTGCACAATTCACTGACAGGGTTCTGATCATGCCCTGGATCTCATTTCCCTTCCCGGAGATGATTTTGATCCCATCGAATGGTTTTGAGAAGCAATGGAGGCCTGGATATCATGGTACCGATGTGAATCGATTGTCAAATAGATTCTTGCCATTTTCAGCTCTCAGGTAGTTGAGTTCATCAGCAGCCAGTGCAATAAGTCATTAAGTAAACCCAAAAGCAGCTAATGCAATCGATCAGCTTGCCAAAGCCAACAGACATTGCACAGAGGGAATTGCCAGAACTGGTTACCAATTGGATGAACAGCAAGAGTGTGCAGAACATCACTGTAAGTTTGCTCCAGAAGCTCTGAGTACACATGCTGATCTCTTGAGTTGTCATGTAGTCAGAGAGTGGATGGCCCCATTAGCGCACGTGTTGGGATTTCACACATCAAAAATAAGCCATATGTGCCTTGTGCACATCTGTCTTGTTCAGGATAATCCCAGAACCAGGTTGCCAAAGAAGGGAAAGATTTTTACTGGAATCCATCAGCACAATTCGATGTCAAGCCGGGACCAGTGAGGTCAAGATTCAAGAGTGGGTACTGCACAGTTTGAACCGTGGAATGCCATGCTTTGTCAGTATTTCTAGCACCTTTCAGGAGACATGGAATTAGCCCAATGAGAATCCAGGTGCATTATTAAATTGTGCGGCAGATATCTTTTTCTATAATACATATTGTGTGATACAGTGGCCATGCAAGATGATTGCCTGAAAAATTGATCAGGTGAGTTATGTCTGATGCACAAATTACTGGCACAATCAATGCTCTGGCAGGGAGCTTAGCTTGCATATCCTAACAACAATCGCTTGTGATCATCTCACTATGTTTTGACGTCTTTCTGAATCTGCGAGGAGCACCAGGTCATAATCAAGGTGCGCCTGAACTGGGAGATCAGCCAAATGGAACTGAATATATTTGAAAAAATCCCTGTATTATAGGGTTCCAACGATATGTGAATGATCTTCAATCCAACGATCATCCCAGAGCATCAAATCGAGTTCAGAAAGTAGCTTTTGCAGGGCATCTGCTGATTGAAATGATTCAACTTTGAAGTTCTCCAATCCACCTGTCAGATGTTGATCCATCCATGTTTTTGTTTGCGGGCTAAATGATTGAACCTATTGAAAGTGGAGTGCTGACCGGAATGGATGCCATCGATTCCATTGTACTGAGTACCTGCGATGCTTGTTGTACAATCCAGTTGCTTTGCCATATACTTTCGATCCCTGCATTTTCCGCTCCAACTCTCTGCCTCTGAGCCTTCGTCTTTGGTGGATCAGGGGTGTATATCAGATCAGGCTTCTGGTGGTCTATAGTTTCTTTGTTGATAGTATCTTCAGGAGGTGGAGAACCAGGTACATTGTCAATGGGAATATCATTAGTTGAGTAGTGCATGAATGGCCATTCAGGTGCACCAACTGAAGTCGAATAATAATTGCTCAGGTCAATCACATTCTGAAGGTGGTGAATCCGTCTCAGGTAATCGCAGTTCATTCATCGATATTGGGAGATATTGTTGATAGTAAGCCGTGAGTCAGTTTCCATTGAATGATATCACTTTGCAGATACAACACCTGACATGTTTCTGGTGAGGGTTGACCAGGTTCGACACATAGTCAGGGCAGACGGATTTGAACGCATCTCAACGATGCTTCAGCGGGCAATTTACCACACCAGGGATATTGGTGTGAAAGCGAGCAATAACTCTGGTTAGTGTATCACATTCCAAGCCTCATCGCACCCCACCAAATCTGGGGGAGGGGTATAATATACTCACCTTATAATCAGTTTTCTTCATAATTCAGACTATATTTATCATATTGCAACCCATCATCATTCACATTGTCTGCTGAAAATCATCAGCAGAGATGATAATGTTGCTTTTGTCATCACAGCAATTACCACCATGGGTCTGATGCTATATCCCTGGGGCATTCTCAGTAATCTCGAATCTCCAGCCTCCGAGCGGCTAATACATTAGGTAAATCGTCTTGATAGAATGACTGGCTGAGTTTCCCAGCTAGCAGTATGCCTGCGCAAGGATCATACAGATCTGGAAGGCTCGTAGGATGGTTTCATTAGTAACAATCTTTAACTGAAATATGGATGCTGAGAAGAACTATGATGTTTTGACCAGGAGCTCAATAGGAAGCAATCAATCTTGCTGTTCAACTCACAGGCCGCCTATTGAATGACGTTGCCAGGTTATACAGGAACAACTTATTTGTAATGTCTCTAGTCGTGCTAACCTTCATACTGGATATAGTTCTTGTTTGGTTCCTAGAGATATTATTTAATATCTCTGGTTTGAGCTTTAAAGTCATGGAAGTGTACAAAGGTAAATATCTATCCAATATTTTAGTATATGAATTTGAGAATATAACAAGGAAAGCTATGATGTGTGTAATTCAGGTTTCTTTTTCTTATCTGGGTTGGTAGCATGGATCAAAAGTGTAGTGACACACTACAGTTCTTAAAAACCGAATGGGAAATATGCAGCCCTTCATTCCGCCAAAGGTCACTACTACCTGCAATATACTCAACATTACTCCAATTTATTCTACATCACCTCTTGAATATATAGTAGTTTACCACCAGCGTTGTTGACTGAGCATGTTGACAAAAGGATCCCCACTGAGGACTGTGAAATGGCCTCCACTGTGTGGCCTATTTGGTTCACAACCATGCCATGACAACAATTCAGGCTCATGCGATAATAGTTCAGGATCTGCTGGTCTCAAAGCGAGTCGATCTGGGAAACACACCAATCAATATCATCTGCCGCATGGGTATGGTTACCCTCCTTCACAGCAGCCATTCCCCAGTGCTCCACAGTTTGATTGCAATTCTCCATCCAACATGACACACAACAGTGTGAAACCAACCACCAGCGCCCACCACAGATTTCCAAGATATACGCCACCGGAACAAAGATATGACCTCCACCAAGGTGGTTATGGCGAGTCTCAAATGTTCCCCCCTGAGCAGTTCCCAGATCAAGGGCCATCATCTCCAGGTGCACCGATAGTGCCTCCAGGACTGCTGAGAAACAATCCAGTCAATTGGCCAACATGTTCCAGCTCAACTCCTCCACCCGGTGCTTTCTCTGGTGCAACTGGGGGAACCGCAATGATTCTTCTGATGTATTGATTCCAGCTGCCGGTGGGACTGCAGAAAATAAATGCCACACCCAATTCACACTCGCCGCCATTGCCAGAGATTTCCTAGGACCATTGTAATATAGATACCGAGAGCAACAATATGTCGGCCTTAGGCAGTGCAGACGGCAAATGACCAATTGGCCTGAAGCAAACTGAATTCTCCTTCAATCAATTTGCCAAAATGATGGGGCAGACCAACTGCAGTTCATTCAACAAGTGGAAGACAGTATAGCGGCTGGGTTTTTGGAGATGAAGCATTAGTCCATTAGCCCGGGGCAGAACCTTTTGAATCAGTGTTGAGATGGACCCCTGCACTGGGAGGCTGCCATTGCAGAGTTTTGGTGTCACTCGAGAACTGGTTGCTCTTGGACAATGTCGATAATTCCCAATGGATTCGGCAGCAGCGGGTGGAGATGCTTTCGATGCAATGGGCAACAAAAGTTTGGGAGATGATGAAAATGGGAAGGTGAGGCAAGCAGCTGCCAGTCACCAATTTAGAATAGTGCATGGGCCAAACGGCAAGAGGTAACCTCCCAAACTGGCTGCATAAAGCATTCATTGTTGTGATTCACTGGGTGTCAAATGGCAATGATATTGTTGAATAGCCCAAACAACTGTATGCCTCGTATTCTGATGTGAGGCACTGTGAGGAGCTGATTGATTCTATTGACAAAAATGGAGGTCTGAAAGAGCCATACATACTAACATCAATGTTCAAGTGCACCTCAGCGCAGGACAAATGGGACGAAGAGTACATGGGATTATATACAAACCACCAGATGATGAATGACCCCATGTCTTGGCAGATTTTGTTCAACTGTTGCCATTCAAATGCTTTCAAGTTAAAACTCAGGCACAACCTGACAATATTTTTGGTAGAAATGAAGTAAACTACAGGGATGGAGATTACGAAGTACGTGATTAGACGATTGAAGGTAGTCCCTGCTAGGCATGTTATGACTAGCTTTGCACAACACCTAATCATTATACATAGTCTTTGGCAGGTTCTGAAGAGGGTGGAAGAGAGGAATGAGAGGAAGAGGGTGGGTAAGAGAATGATACTTGTATTAATGGAGGTTCTGATTGAATGAATAGAATTGATTGTATTGCATCGATGTAGATTTGTTCTGATGGTTGCTTCTCAATGAAATACCTGACATTGCAATCAATGTCAGAAGGGCCGGAGTATGAGCCCATCTGCCCAGCTTGGATCGGAGCAACTGAACGATATCTTCGATGATGAAAAGAAAATGAACAAACGTGGAAGGCAAGTTCAGGAGCAAGTGGAGGATGATGAGGAGGTCCTCGATCCAGATAATTGCAATTCAGAATTGAATACTGTTCTGACCACTATCGACATCAAATTTGAATATCAGTCTCTTGATGAGGCGGTCATGCTGCAAAATACACCTCCGATTCACCAATTGGATGCTGATTGAGTCTCTAGCAACACATATTCGCTTCCAGGCCTTCCTGGAATCAAATTTCTGGCGCACCAGGTTTGGGCAATATAGTACATTGTAAGGAGAAGGGTTTAGGAATCAGATATACCAGGAGGGCTGATGGCAGATGCAATGTGGCTTGGCAAGACATTTACCTCGGTGGTAGCAGCTATGAGATGCCAATTGCTGACTCAGAATGTTGATATGGGGTTGCCGCTGTAAATTTTGTGTGGTAATACTCTTGAAGAGTGGGTGAATATGGTACAGAACAACCATCCTGGGAGTATAAGTGAAGAATGGCGGTGTTATCTGCTGCAGAGACTGAATTCAGTACCCCACTGCCTCTGAGAGATCCAGACAACTCCACCTCAATGTCATCCAGTGCTTACTTCAGCTGTTGAATATATCTTGGGGGTTACAATGCCGGGAGTGGCAGAGACATTCAAGACTGTCATCGACGAGATGATCTATGCAACTGATTTCAAATGGGTGAACTTGTGGCATATGGAAATTGCTAAGCTCACGCACGTGGATGTGAACACCAGTAATGACAAGCTGGAAAACCGATTGAATATCCGCCTTGTATTGTCTGAGACCTTAGCATCCAGAGCTCAACCTTCAAGCAATGGCCAACTCCCAAGCTGTGCATGGAGTTTTGGGATTTTTGATGAGTCCCATCGGTACAAGACTAAAAACTGTGTGGGCTGGAATTTTGGGATTACAAGGAGTATTCGTTTAACACTTCAAGTCACAGCTACTGCAGGAGTCCATTCACTCAATGAGTGCTCTTATCAGATGATGTGGTTGCTTTCAGGTGTATCTGATGATTCATAGGATGATAAAGTGATGGAGAAGCATGCTGCAGAGGTATTTTATTCTGCTGTGAAGAGTGTCAAGCATGCAATCAGGACAGAAGATGAAGAAGCTCAACTGGATGCGGCGCACCTGATCATACAGATTGGAAAGCCTTGGACGATCAGGAGGTGGTACAAATTGAAACTAGCCAATCGAAAACCACTGGTTCAGATACAAACAGCGATTGCACACCTCATTGATCTTGAGTGGGCTGAGGAAGCGCATACAAAACTGAAGACACTGGTGGAGAGATACACCTCACAGGGTGTTTCAGGGGTGCGGAGGGTTCATTGATGGTGGCTAGCATGTTGTTCATTAGAGTTGGGAGACATGGTAGATTGCAATGATATTTCAGGACAATGGTACGTTACATGGCCACTAGATAGTTGGGTGGATTCTCCGATGTTGCAATGTCTGAGAGAGACATTTCTGCGAATCCTTCTCAATGACCATATGGAGTATCCCTATCCTGATGAAGATCACGCATCTTGTGAAACGCTCCTTCTGGAACAAAAGAGACCTGAAAATACTCGCCCCAGTGCGCTTCCTGCACACTGAGTGATGCAATTATATCCTGTCTCCCTTGAAGTTCATCATTTTGAGTGGTGGCTAACCAAATATTTTGTTGATCATGTGTAGATATTCCACCTGTATGCGGAAATGGACAATGATGAATGAACAGAAGGGCAGCTACAACTCCACGATGCACAAGATCCTTCTATATTCGTAACTACACCCAAAGTGGGCAGGACCAACTTACATCTTCCAGCATCAGCAAAAAACATTTCCGTCTGGGCGGAATGGCTGCTTCAGAGTGGACGCGCTAAGTCCGAGCTGTCAGAGACACCCCGGTGGCAGATCCCTCGGCGCCCGGCGCCAATACCACATGTCGCATTGCATATCGCCCTGCAATCGCAGTTTTGCTGGTTCTTCTCACTCTGTCGGCATAGTATTGCAAATGAACACTGTGGAGACGAGGCCAGCTGTGACCATATGTTGGAATGGGTTCATTGGGTACATCAGCGAAATGTAAATCGGTCTGGAAGCCACATGCAAACCTCCAGCAGCTGAGACCGCTGCGCAGCTCTGCGGGAGACTTGGTGCCGTATTCTCAAAGCAGTGGTTCTTAGGGTTCCATAAGCACAAGGCATTTCATCTATCATATTCGTCTTTGTTACAGTCACAATATTCGCTATCTCATAATATGGCATGCATTATTTAAGTATCTCCATATATATACATACGGTCAATCTGGCCACAGATGGTAGTCGAGCATAACCAGAGGAGCATCTGGAGACGGCCATTGAGAGCACAAACGGAATTCGTGAGAAAGAACAGATCTAGCTCGAGGAGCCTAGGAAGAACGTGACAAGATATGATACCACCCGGCCGCGATAATCCACGCAATTGCGTGGATCCAGATGGGATGAAAATGAGATGATGTCTATCTACCCCAGGGTCTCCCGAATATGTACTCTCTGTCGCTCAGCACACCTCTGTTACCCCTGAATGTCCGTACACCCGCCGTCGCTCATTAACGATTAACTTGGAGGCCATGATCAAGTGAACTCAGAGATGTGCTTGGCGGCCAGAATCAAGTGAACTCAGAGATACACTCCGAGGGTGTGATGGAGCAAGTTTGGAGATGCACTTGGAGGCCGAGATTGAGTGAACTCAGAGATGCACTTGGAGGCTGTGATAGAGCGAGTTTGGAGACGCACGGGGAGGCCGAGATCAAGGAAGCGTGGAGATGCACGGGGAGGCCGTGATTGAGCGAGGTTGGAGATGCAATTGGAGACCGAGATTGAGTGCACTCAGCGATGCACTGGGAGGCCGTGATTGAGCGAGTTTGGAGATGCACTTGCAGGGTATGATCGAGCGAGATTGAAGGAGTACTTGGAAGCAGTCGATTTGGAGGGAGGCGCAATGGCACCTGAGACTCTATTCATTGGTTAACTTGTAATTGTGGGAATGTTGACAGTTGAGTACAAAAACATCTGCCCAGAGATGGGAAACTTGCTGGGAGCGGGAAACTGGCAGGGAGCAGGAGACTGTCGATCTTGGGATGATGCTGTACTTGATGTATGCTGTTCTCGGTGTAAGTCATGATCATGGCATGGTGAGATAGAGAGGGATGACTTAACTTCGTGTTCCTAGGTGATGGTACAGTTGAGCACAAGAAAGAGAGAGATCAGAGGAGGTGGGAGAAATCGTCATGAGAAACTGGGACTTAAGAGAATTTCGTGTGAGAGTCAATTTACCATCCCCGATACAGCAGGTACGAGTCGCAATCCGGCGGGTAATAACACCGATACAAGGTCTTCTATACCCAATCAGGCAAATCGTATCCCTGATTTCTCTGGTTCGCTCGTATCCTCCATATCGTTCTCATCTTCATCCCCCATCTCTCTCTGTCTCGTCCACAACTCTACCATCATTGCAAGAACACAAAGTTGAGTCATCCCTCTCTATCTCTCCATGCCATCATCATGAGTTAATACCGAGTGCAGCATAGACCGAGTGCAGCATACACCGAGTACAGCATACACCGAGTACAGCATACACCGAGTACAGCATACACCGAGTACAGCATACACCGAGTACAGCATACACCGAGTACAGCATACACCGAGTACAGCATATACCAAGTACAGCATACACCAAGTACAGCATACACCAAGTACAGCATACACCTAAGATTGTCTGTCGTCCCTTCATTCTCAAGATTTCGAGTCGACCCCTGAATGTAGCTTCAGCTTCTGGCGTACCTCCCTACAGATCGACCGCCACCAGCCAGTTCTCCATAAGAGCTTCAAAGGTAAAGTCACTTCGTCACATTCCCACGGTTGGGAGTTAACTAACTAATGGATAGAGTCTTCACACCCGACGCGCCATCAATTGACTGCCTCACAGTACTCGTCCAAACTCGCTCGATTCCGGCCTCTAAACTCAGTCGATTATGGTCTACAATTCCGCATGATGATGACCTCCAAGTGCATATCTCCAAACCCGCTCAATTACGCCCTCCAAGTGCATCTCCAAAGTCGCCCGATTACAGCCTTCAAGTGTATCTCAAAACTCGTACAATCACGGCCTCCAAGTTCGCGCAATCACAGCCTCCAAGTGTATCTCGAAACTCGCCCGATCACAGCCTTCAAGTGTATCTCTAAACTCGCCCAGTCACGGCCTCCACATTCGCACACTCACGGCATCCAAGTGCATCTCCAAACTTGCTCGATCACAGCCTCGGAGTGTATCTCTGAGTTCACTCGATCGTCTGCTGCAGGCGCACCTCAGATCGCTGACAATCACCGCGAGCTGCCAGTCCACATATACCGTGTGTAGATAGGTAGCCATATAGATACATAGATACATAGATGAGAATACAACTGAATGCATAAGTTTTGAAAATTATTGAATGATAAGTAGTAGCTAGGATTTCCAGGCGCATCAGCAGCATTCCCAAAGAAGATGTTTTTCCCAGACTGCTCTACAGTGATTCACCGTGCTCCCAGGTGCTCCCAGGTGCACCTGAAGGCCACTACATCAGTCCAGTGAACTCGGACCCGTCGCCTGGGCGACGGGAAGCGTGAAATTCTCCATCAGAGGGTACGAGGTTCCGTCAGGGCCGTCAGAGCCGTCCGGAACACACGGGTGTTTCTGACGGAAACTATAGTCATTGCTGATGCGCTGCAAATCATACATTGATACCTCACAAATGGTGGGTATTGAATGAGCAGTGGCAGGCATTTGCATAAGTTGTCCAGCTAGGGCAAATCAGAGTACCACACCCATGGTTACTGAATATGGGTCCTGGTGTCTATGATAACCCCACTGGTGATCTCCATCAACACTCTGCCATGGCCCAAATGAGAGTTCTGCGCAGCTTCATGAATCAACTGAACATCATAATGTCCATGACTTAGAGGATTCTGGATTCTGGTGAGAACCATACCAAGCAGCTGACAGATAATGGAGACATGTTGAATTCACAAAAGCCACCATTGTTGATTGTTAGGAACACTTCATCATGGTACACCTCATTCATCATTCAACCAATGAAATCTTCCTATGTCATTCAAATAGTCAAACAGGTGATTGGCAAGGCAAACTGTACAACATAAATAAATATTTTGTCTCTTTCATTCTGAAGCGAATCAAAGTTCTGATGTTGGAATGATTCTGACCGAAATCAGAAATGGCTCAAGGAGGATTTCATTAGCATTCATGATTTTTACTATTAATGACCAATATGAGATGAAGTCGACTGAGAAGCAACATTACCAGTTCTTGGGCTGCCCGATCACTTAATTAATAGCATAGGTCAAATTTTGACAATGCCACAACGAAGGTCTTCAGATCATTGGTATGTTGCGAATTTGAGATGCACTGAACACGTGAAGCCACATATGTATTTCAAACTCAATAGAATAAGTTCAGCCCAAATCAACCGCTGCCAGGTGAACCGGAAAATCCTTGGCATATGTCATGTGTCTCATTAGGGTAGATCGAGCACTGCAGATTTGGCCATCCCACATGGGGATAAACTCAGTCAAGCCAATATTGAATAGCTGTATCAGAATATGAGACTCCGGCTCGCTAATTACTGGCCAAACTGCATCTTTTGTTACCATATGATTGAAGATCTGCTAAACCGGAAACTCATCAGCATATGTTTTGCGTCGTGTTATGACAGATCCAGCATAGCAGATCTGCCAATCCCACATGGCAATAAGACAGTCAAGGTGATGTTGAGTACTTGTGTCAGAAGATGAGACATGGCTCACATATTTATGGCAACTTTGCAGCATTTGTTGGCATATGATCGAGGTTGAGGGGCACCGGAGAGTCCAGGACACATATCGTTATGACTGTCACTGCATAATTACCATTCCCATGCAGCAACATCAGCAAAATGTAAAATGGTTTGGAAGTCATAACCGAACAACTCAGCAACTCTGAACAGCCACACTGATCCTTCCAGATGCTCCCAGATGCTCCCAGATAGGCTGAATGCAAAGCGATGTGCTCT
>Ga0307512_10000452_pt1 | contig 60199 bp, 56 predicted proteins | sample 14_EM_MG_FD_200267 | JGI IMG/M metagenome (GOLD analysis project Ga0307512, IMG submission 200267) | Populus trichocarpa ectomycorrhiza microbial communities from riparian zone in the Pacific Northwest, United States - 14_EM | ecosystem: Host-associated > Plants > Roots > Unclassified | place... | reverse complement strand
CGGTTCTTATGTAGTTTTGTACAGTTGCAGAGTTTTTCTCTTCCTGTTTTGGTTATTGATCCGCGACCGTGGTCACGGACAATCACTCGTTTATTATTGTATATATAGATACTGTTTCTCCGGTTAGAGAACAGTTCTTTAGACTTGCTCAGACATCGATCGGAATACTACAATATCTCCTCTCGAATCCTCCTCTCAGTATTTGCTCACCTTTCGAACAATTCTTGAAATCGTTATATTTGCAATACTTATTCGCATACTTCTTTTGAGATTCCAATAAGCTCTCTTCGGACTTTCGCTGTTATAATCGAATAGCTTATCAGCCCGGATGAGCGATACTGATTCATATCCTGATTATCCTCCACTTTCTCGGAATTTGTTTGAAGTTCATTCAGCCCCAATCGAATATCAAGAAGTACCCGAACCCTCAACAACACCTCGCGGATCACTACCTCCTTCGCATCGCCCAAAGTCTCCAATAATGACGTCAAGCGGATCCGGAAAGAACCCTGAGTTTTCTTTCTCAACTGCAGTTGATAAGAAAACTCCAGTTAATGTTAAACTCGATAGTATCGGGAAACTTACTGGACAGGAAAATTATCGAATCTGGAGTGCCTCGATGAACATAGTTCTGAAAGGTATCAAGGCACACGAAGTAATGGTGGATGGTGTGTCTCCAGCAGACGGTGCTGAACAGACAGAAATAGATGCCTATGAGCATCTTAAACATACCGCGTCGACCATATTTATACAGGTAGTCTCCCAAGACATTTTGGAGAAAATTGTCGAGTTGGAGGACCCTCTCCTGATGTGGACCTGGCTTCGCACTGAATATTATAGAGACTCGGCTTTCGCACTTGTCTCCCAGATAATAAATCTGGTCTCCCTTCCTACTCAATATTCTGGTACAGACTTACCAGGATTTATATCCAAGTTTGAGTCACAGTGGCTCCACCTTACGAAACTCTCGAAAGCCTCCTCCGATACGTATCGAAAAACATTCGCTGCGTTCCTTAACAAAGATAAGGCCAAGAGAGATTTTCTGTTGGGTTTTTTGGTTAAACACCATTAAAACGTGATCGATAATCTTACAACAAAAGATAGTTTGTCATATGCTGATGTTAAGCAACGACTTATGGACATCGACACCTCCGATATCGAAGACAATTCGGCTCTCTTTGTTTCTAAACCTTCGGGTAATAAGAAAAAAGGGAAGAAACCATCGAAACTGAGAAATTCCAACAATTCCTCCTCTTCCTCTCCGAAAACTTGCACCTGGTGCAAGAAACATAATCCAGGACAATCCGAAGGACATACCTGAAACGAATGTTTTCGTCTGCAAAAGATGAATAAGGAAAAGAAAGAAAAAGAAGGGAAGGATAAGGCCGAGGAAGCAAATATTACCAGTGAGGATTCTAAGGTAAGAAACAAATCCTTCTACTTTGACACGGCCTGTACCTCACACATGACCCCTCATGCAGGACGTCTCCTCAACTACTCGGTATGTGGCGGATTTGTAAAATCCAGTTCACATAAGAGCATGGAGATTGTTGGCAAGGGAGATGTTGTGATGGACTGTGTTCTGAGAGATGGATCGGTTTCTTCTTTTTGTGTCCGAGGTGTTTTGCATGTTCCTGATTTGGCACATCCTTTGATTTCTTGGAGAAAGTTACGGGAAAAGGGATATACAGAGTTTGGAGAGGGGGATTATATTTCAATTAACAAGGGAACAAAAGTTGTTTTTGAAGCTGTTTTTGACGGAAATTTGTTTAAAATTCCTGAGATATCACATTCGGCCCATATTACGTATGACTTCTGGCACCAGGCTCTCGGACATCTAGCACCACCAACAATGGATATATCGCTATGACTGTACTCCGATGCCGATATACCAACAAGACCTGAGAATTACATCTGCTCCTCCTGCGTTAAAAGCAAAATGACTCGATTACCTCGAATATCAACGGTAAAGAAGGATAGGAAAAAACTCGATCTTGTTCATTCTGATTTGAGTGGACCCTTTCCGGTTCTGTCATATGGTAATTCCCTTTACTACATTACTCTAATCGATGATGCTACTAGGGTTGCGTGGGTTCGATTTATGAAACAAAAATCCGAGACAACTCAAATAGTCAAAGACTTTGTTGCAGAAATGGAACTTCAGAACCACAAAACTCCTGCTGCATTTCGAACAGATAATGGGGGAGAATATGTTACCAAGGACTTGAAAGGGTTCTTTGAGTCAAAGGGAATTATACATGAGTTTTCCCCTCCTTATTCCCCTGAGTCAAACGGAGTTGCAGAACGTCCTAATCGTGCGATAGGAGAGTCACTTAGAGCTATGCTCGACAGTGCATCAACTTACGATAAGAAATTATGGGCTGAGGCTGTGTTAACCTCAGTATATATAAAAAATCGACAACCTCATTCGGGACTAAAGGATCTAACTGCTTATGAGGCTTTTTATGGCACTAAGCCATCGATCCAGCACCTTCAACCTTTCGGCAGAGAATGTTTTATCCACGTACAGTATCAGAAACGAACGGACGGAAAGAAATTATCTCCAAGGGCGCACAGGGCTATTTTTACCGGATACACCAATGTCCCCCATCATTATAGAGTGTTCTTACATGATACAAAAAAGACTATAGTATCAGCAGACACGGTCTTCCCCCCTCTTAAGATAGAAGGGGCTACGCCAATAATAAACCGTCGAATTGATCAAATTCTCACCCCTCTCCATAGCAACACCCCATCAACATCTGTTGAGTATACCTATAATAATAAAGGAAAAACATCAGATGATATGTGGCGTCAGTGGATGGATGAGAATCGTCAAGAAGCTAACGATTTAGTCAACAATGGTCACAAGACTATTGCTCGATTAATGAGAGCTGACTTTCTGAAAGGAAAGAAAGACGGATATTTAGGTGCTCCCTATTGGGCTTACGATGCCAATAATATGGCTTATCGAGAAGCCTTACCCCAACAACCAGATCAACCTGACGAAAGAATATTGATCGAAGAACTCGACAGGATCGAAGAATTCGATGAATCTATTCGAAAGGTTATTCCTGCAGACCACCTCTTTGAACATCAACAATCCGACCAACCATCTCAACTTCCATTGGGACGTCCTCCTCCTGCTGCTCCAAGGCCTGTGACGCCACCACCAGTTCCGATTGGTCAGGTCGTCACTCGTGCTGGAAGAGTTGTGAATCCACCTGAACGCTATGGTTTCGAGGGTTTTGCCCCTGAAACCAGTATGCGGGATGCACCTCCTCGACCTCCTACTCCAGAACCTCAACCTCTGGAAGGAATAGAAGGAAGTCAGTGGGCAACTTTAAGTGTACTAACGGTTGAAGAACCAAAGTCTTACCGACAGGCCAAAGTGTCACCACAATGGTCAGATTGGAAGAAGGCGATGGATGAAGAACTTAAGTCACTTAAGGAAAATGATGAATGGGATGTTATCCCGAAACCAGCGGGAAGAAAAATAGTGGCTAGCAGATGGGTATATAAAGCTAAAGGAAATGCTCAGGGAGAAGTCGAACGATATAAAGCACGGTTAGTTGCCAAAGGATTCTCGCAAATCTTAGGCCAGGATTACGATGAAACATTCGCCCCCGTGGTTCGGTACGATTCTCTTAGACTTTTACTAGCATTATCAGCATGCAAAGGATGGCGACCTCAACAGTTGGACGTCAAGACTGCATTTCTGTATGGGATATTAAAGGAAGAAGTTTATATGGATTTGCCGGAAGGCAGCCGGTTAGATGGGATGGTGGCAAAATTAAAGAGGTGTATTTATGGATTGAAGCAATCTCCGAGGGAATGGTACTACCGGTTAGTAGAATACCTAGGACCTTTCGGATTTGCTATCACTGCTTGGGATCCCGGCGTTCCTGTCCACGAATCAGGAGATCTCTTTTTAGCTATTTATGTGGACGACATTACACTATTTGGAGCCACTGGAGAGCTGAAAGAGCAAACCATTAACGTGTTGAAGACTGAGTTCAAAGTCCACGACATGGGTGAGCTTGATTGGCTTCTAGCAATCCAAATAACCTTTACCGACGATGGGATCACTCTTTCCCAGACAACATTTATCGATAAGATTCTGAATCGTTTTTCGATGCAAGATTGCAAGCCGGTCTCGACGCCTATCGACTCAAACCATCAGTTGAAGGCTATTGAAGACGAAGACCAGCGTACCGATGCAACGGCATACCAACAAATAATCGGATCTTTGATGTATTTGTTTACTGGAACAAGACCTGACCTAGCGTATACAATCACTCACCTCTCTCAATTCAACTCATCTCCATCCACACAGCACCTAATGGCAGCAAAACGAGTACTTCGATATCTCCAAGGAACGAAGGATAGACACCTTTTTTATCCATGGAATAATCAACTCAAAATGACTGCTTATACGGATGCATCTTACGGCAATTGCTTAGATACGAGACGAAGCTTTTCAGGATATATAGTTCAACTTGGGAATGCTACTATCTCCTGGAAATGTCGAAAACAGCGGTCCGTTGCTACCTCCACTTGTGTGGCTGAGTATATGGCACTTGCTATGACGACAAAACATCATCTCTGGTTGAAGCGTGGAACTCAGGAGCTATTGAAAAAAGATATTCCTACGGCTCTCTTCTGCGATAGCAATGCTGCTCTAGATGTGGCATGTAATCCAAAGCTTAACGACCGATCAAAACATATTGACATCGCAAATCACTTTACTTGAGAGCAAATCGATCAAGGGAATGTGTCTGTTATGTCTGTACCTTCGGAAGGAAATTTGGCTGATCTATGTACAAAGGGAATGACGAGATATGTTAATGATCACTTATGCTCAAAAATAGTTGGATCAAAGTGAGAAGGGGTATTGAAAATACGGAAGTATCTACATTTCTCTTACTAATATTTGTACTTTCTTAAGTATTCTCCTTACGATAAGATGGTACGTTATGGATAAGGATAATGTGGTGTGTTAATAACTTTTAATGCTTTTGTTATCTTTTTATATTTAGGTTGTCTAGAAAGTTCCGGTTAGAACTTGTCTAGAACCTTTTTGTGTTCCGTTGGAAGAGGGATTTATCAGCGCTTATCTTAAAAGAACGCGCCTAGATGGTTCTGTTATATTCTTTACTGTTCTTATGTATTTATGTACAGTTGCAGAGTTTTTCTCTTCCTGTTTTGGTTATTGATCCGCAACCGTGGTCACGGACAATCAGCTGTTGATTATTGCATATATAGATACTGTTTCTCCGGTTAGAGAACAGTTCTTTAGACTTGCTCAGACATCGATCGGAATACTACAATATCTCTTCTTGAATCCTTTTCTCAGTATATGCTTTTATTTCAAAGACTTCTTGAAATCGTTATATTTGCAATACTTATACTTCGTCTACTTCTTTTTAGATTCTAAAGAATCTTTTCGGACATTCGCTGTTACGTTCCTTTAAGATGCTGCTTGACTCGGTAATCATCGTTCAAAGTCCACTTCAGTGACCATCCGGTAGACTTCATGGTTGCTCTTGATAGGCGGCTTCAGTAGAATCTTGGTCGACGTCTCAGTAGACATCTTGTTCAACTTCTCGCTGTGTCCCACTAGACTTCCTCTTGGTGGGCTTCTACTTGTCACCAGAATATGATCCTGTAGACACGGCTGTCTCCCTCATTGAAAATTCGTCGCTGTGTTGACAACTTCATCATATCGATTGTCGATTGCCGTCCTGGCTTGGTAGCATTGTAACTTGTATCTCCAAAATGGAAATGGGATTCATTGGTGGTTCAGGATTGTAAATGTTATCTCTCTGTGATTCGACATGTAATTCAGTTCAGCATTCGCTTCGGATAGTTCAGTCTAGGTATAGACCATCGGCGGAATTGTCAGAGGTGATAGCGGGAAAAGTCAATCATCATATGGATCTCGTGTTGACTTTGGACAGCTATGTTGGCTCCCGCTCCTGGCATCATAACTGTGGTTTGCATATAGCACTCACGGTGACCACTTGGGGGTGGCAGAATTGACAACAATTGCATCAGGCATGGGTGGTATATGATTGATCCATCTCTAACATGTTAACATCTCAGTAGGTCATACTGACCATGTAACAAGCACGCTTCTGCACTAGGAAAGCCACTTTGTGCATTGCATTGGCAGATTTCGGCATGTCTTGATTCGGCATTCGGTAGGGTCTCAGCGGACCGCTGCACAGTGAAAGTCATTTGGATGAAAACTTCGGTGCATTCTTCGTCGTCTTCTCTATAGCCATCCCGGTAAGTAGCTTCAGTTGTATATCCATTTGCTTGTTGGTAGGTATATCGCAGGCCTCTGGTGAAATCATTCGGTATTCAGTCCAGCATGCCATTCGGCGATAGTATCTTGATCCTTCAATACAGAGTTTGGTGAGCATCTCGGTCAGTAGCTTGGTACGGTAGCTTGCGATAATCTCCTCGTTCGATCTCGATCTGAATGACGTCCTTGGCAGTAATATCCGTTTCTGTGAAATCTCGGTGATCATGTCTTGGTAGTAATCTCGACTGTCTCTTGTGATGCCATTCGGTAGGTCATTCGGTTCACTCAGTGGTAATATTCAATCTTGTTCAGTGGCCCTATTTGGAAATGTTTCAGTATTTCTTTCGGAACTGTTTCGGTAGTCCTATTGAACTCGTTTGGCATGGATCAGGCTCATTTAACTTATCATCTCTCTCCACCGCATTCCCAGGTATACTCAATGTCTGTCATATGCTAGGTGCATTTAATATCTCTAATCGCGAGGTGCGCTCGCTGGCTCTCCGGATGTGCTTGTTCATTCATCGGTAGGTTTGCCTGCCATCTCTTGACTGTGTGCACTTATTGTCGTTGTCTGAGTCCACAAGTCGATCCATCTCCAGGTGCACTTGCCGCTCCTAGCCTTCTCAATTGGTGAATGTATCCCACAGTGCTTCATTCCTGCATTGCCAGTGCTGAAATTAGTGGCAGTACGGGTTACAATTCCGGTACATTCGTCCACCTCTTTTGAAGGTCATTGCTCTGCCAGTGAGTAATCTCATATGGCTTCGTAGGGAATACCGATTGCAAGGGCTTGATTCAGTGGTGATTGGGAAGTCAATTTGTTGTTATCAATTGATTGTAGTTGTGTAGCTCAGGATCGCTAATTGTGAGTCACGTTGATATGCAGGATTGTATTCTCGGTATTATAGCTTTGTGACGATTTCGGCATTGTATTTGGTATTGTAATCGGCATTGTATGCGGCATTGTAATCGGCATTGTAATCGGCATTGTATTCTCTGCCATACGGCACTTGATGTGCGCTCTTGAATAGTGGTAAGCATTGTACTCGGTACGGCAAGGCCACCGGGACATATATCTGCATCTCTGCACCCAATTGGGAGCCTTGTAGATAGTCGTAGAAAGTAAGTATTTTAGATAGGGTAGATTTCCGCAGAACTTTGTGTATATTGCCATAGTCAAACGATTCTCATCCGTCTCCGAGCATTAATGCATCTCCGCGATGTGCATATCCAGGCTCGTTAGTCCAATTCTCATAGTACCAACGATAGCTCCTTTCATGAATAAGTAGCTTTCCACAGAATCGTCATTTCTCGTATCTGTCAGGGGTTATCCCATTCTATGTTAGTTCCAGTCATTGAAACATTCACTCTGTGAGTTCGTCATCATTTGACCTATACGGCTTAAATGTGCTCAGCGTCCAATTTGCCAATTGTTCTTCGTTTGTTCCCCGCTGTAAACTGTGCTTCACCGCTGTGAATTGTCATTCGTCTATGGGAATTATCTCCAAACTGCAGACCCATATGAACGTCGTACAAACTGCTACATGTATGTTACCCAAAGGAATCAAAGACACAATGGAAGCGGTGAAATGGAACATCCAGGAGTTGCAGTACCGCCGGCCTGTCCAATGGAAAATGACCGTGGCCTGCAATCATCCCTTGGTTGACTCGGCAAGCCGGTAGCAGTCACTGAAACGTCTCCTTAGAGAGCCTCTTCTGCCGCAACTGCTGCTGCTGCTCCTTTCTCGCCCAACAAGCCTGCGAGGGTTACAACTTCTGCAGTCTCACAATGCCACATCCATAGTTCCCTATACCTCAGCTCCCAGCAAACTGGTGCAAACCCCAGACTGTTGGGTGAACGCCATGATAACTGCCTTCTAGCTAGCAGTTATGATGCGGTCCCCGAGTTGGTATCCCTGGGAGGGGTATGTCCTACCACGGTCCACAAGCATGGTGTGGCTTGTGGAGAAGAACGCATCACCGTGATTATCTCGGTAGCATATCTCGCGCTACAGACATGTTTCCGCTGCACGATAGCATCCACATATCAACTTGCCCATGGGAATTCCACAAAGGAGGCCACGAGAGAAGTATATTGGTTGGTGGATGGTGGGACCGGCACAGTGGCAGATCAACCATTACTAGGCTTCAGCACTCAACCTCGGCAGTTCTGTAACACATTGTACATCGAGATGGGCACATCCAGCCAATCCATTGGTAATTCTGAGTCCATTCCATATCACCATAAGGACTGATAATGTATGCCGCTTAATAATAGTAATTTTGCTGCTACAGATATATACTGACTGAGTGCCGTGGAATGTGTCCCGGCTTGAAAGATGAAAACTCATATTATCCATATCTCATCGATTGATTGGATCGTCCAATTAGTATCCTGAAAGTGGCGCCGCTGGAGGTGGTAGTCTCGAATCATAATGTCGTCTTTCCTGGCGCCATGGGTGCTGCCGGAAGCACAAAGCTTGCAGTCTGAAGGTAATAAAAGTCACGAGTACCCTCTGTTGGCAATAATTTAATTGTAGTCGAAAATCATTGATGTGGTAGGTGGATTTTGATTGCCCACAATGATTTTTCTCAGAAATGTCATCGGAGTCTTCGTAGTCTTTGAAGTATTCATAGTTCATGTAGTAATTGTAGTTCTTGTTGTCAGTCTGCAGAATTGTGTACGTCGTGACCGTCAATATACTTCACACTGTGCGATGTATCGATGCTAAATGTTCGCTTCAATCGACGGAATGCTTCTTATCATAAATGTACTTCAACCGTGGGTTAAGTCTCGTTGCAAGTTCACTTCGCTCGTGCAGTCATGCGTGGTGGTAAGAGTGCTTCATTTGTAGGCTGATCCTCTTCCGTAGATAAGTTTGTTCATTGTATTGTCTATCTCCGTAGGTGAGCTTCGCCCAAGTCGCATAGCTGTAGGTATATTTGGCCGTAGAATGCCTGTGCAAGTCAGCTTCTTCAAGGTTGCTAGAGCTGTAGCTTTACATGACAATTGGAGTAGATGCACCTCACTCGATTAAAATGAATGAATTGAAACTGTGGTCACTCGTTAATCGTCTCTAGACTTCACCTTTGGTTCATGGTATTGTCGATTTCGGGGTAAGGTCACTCTGTCCATTGCAGCATCTCGGAATAATGATCATGCTCGATTGACTCGTAGGAATTGAATTCCAACTCGATTGGGGCAATCGTGAGAGATTTCTCTTGTTCACAAGGTGGAATAGATGCGTCTAGTGAATCGTGATAATTGTTGTCATTGTCGGTGATGTGCCTAATGCACAAATTGGTCTCTGAGATCTACTCTGTTGCCATCAGATGGCTCAATTGAATGATGGAGTAATCAATGCTCCGTTGTTCACACTAATGGTGCTTCGATATCATGTTTTGGAGGGTTATTTTCTCAATTGTTGACATCATGATGTGGGGTGTCGGCAACAGGGTAAACTCACGAAATCCCGTGAGCAAAACTTATCTGTTTGGTGAAAAAGTGATAATAGTGTGAGCACATGTACGCCAGCGTTCGGCATCATATGCATACGTGTGGTAATTATAGGAATGCCGTTGCAAATGTTGATGCGAATGATTGTAGCTGTACATGTATATGTACGATTATCGCTAGAGATCTATCGCTCATGGCGAGTCGACTATATACAATGGCCATTACCCCGCCTGGGTTACGTGCCGCCGTTACAATCATATGGAGTACAATAGACGGAATCAAAGACATAACACACATCTATAATACAAATTGAGCCAGGTGCTATAGCTGGCCTCAGAAGCAAATAACAGAAGGGGCTTGCCTCAATTCGATCAACAATTGACCCCAATTTCACCCTTCCAAACACTCCCTTACAAGCATTTAACCTTCCATTGCCTCTGATCCCCAAATGGCTATTCACACTACAATTGTATCTACAAAAGACTGCTGTATTACCATCCCAAATACCAACTCAACATACTTCATCTGTGTCATGTGCTGCAGGTATCGGTAGCCACATTGATTTCTCTAGCAATGCCGGTTATTTAAGTGCTTGGCATTCTAGTGATGGCAGATTATCTGCCAACATGTGGTTCCACCATGTACATGATCCATAGAAATTCACCAATTCCCTGGCCCTTGCCATTGTTCTAGAAAAGAGCCAAATGTAACTCTGGCAAACTGTCAGCAATAATGGTAATGCAGAAGTAGATATTATCCAGTTTGTCGATGGATAGAAATACATCTTGTCTTACACTATGACGATGGGATCCAAGACGTCATCGCAACCATCCAGTCCAACTTCTCTTGCCTCACCCCTGATTCTGGCATGTGAATTGATTGATATTTGTTAAACAACTGGCAGCTGTTCAACGGTAAACAGCAAGACACATTCCACATTGCCAGTGGCCAAGAATTGATGTATACATTAAGATGCTTGAAACAACTATTGCAGTACCAGCTGTAATCTGCAAACATCAGTTTGCAAGGGTTTTTGCAAATCTGTGCAAACAGTATCTCAATTTTAATCTACAACAGAGCATAGAGTGAGATCTATCAGAGGGAAATGGTATTTGAAGTACTCCAAAGAGAATTGAAAATATTACCAATATTGATACTGAAACTTAATAGCAAAGTACCATTGGGATTCAAATACAATAATCTTTGAAAACAGGTTTTGATAAATGTATAACTGTGGAGAATCTCACTCTTCAGCACTTAGGAGAAGCATCAAAGGTACTGGGAATTTCTCCTGCTTTAGTCCAAGGTGGAGATTCACTCCAATCAATACTAGTCATGGTAAACCCTTAAGCAATTCCTGGCACATTGATTTTGCCACTAGTGCTTACCATGCAGGAAATACCTATCATCAAAGCTGAATATACCATCAGCACAGAAACGGAAAATTGGATGAAGGCCTGAAAAGTCTGAACCTTCTAGATTAGCAATTTGAAAGAGGCCAGATATAGATTCTATCAGACCGTGAGAGCATACACCATCTATGCCAACTATACATCTTCACAGACACCAGTATCTTATCACTGTGAAATGCACCAAAATCAAGTGATATATCTAGATACTGGTAAACAATTCTATAATACTTCCAGAAAGATTTAGACTGATTACAAGGACTTTTGTAATGTACAAATGTGATATCTGAATTCCAAAGCACTCTAAAGCATGTTAAAACATCATATTCATAGTCTCATCAAATTCTTAATTTTACAATAGTGGATTTATCCTTGGAGAACTTTTCCATAGTTCCAGTAGCTTCATTAACTAACATAAATACTTCCACATATAGGAATATTACAATTAGAGTTATGATATTTGTCTTTTCAGTAAATTCGTATCAAGAATAAGGCTATTTCAATTTGGCCTAATTATATAACTTTAAACCCTTTCTTTTAATACTTAGCATTCTATATTCATTATAGTTTCTGTAATTGTAGATTTTGATTTTCAACTCTCAACAATAATAAACCAAAATGAGACTACTATATAATATACTATATGTAAATTGGTATTAAAGTGTTTCATTATTAATTAATCTTGATACTTCTACTGACAGATTCATTTATCTATCTTTTCAATATTCTGTAGATATAGTATTTAAACATTTCTGTCATTTGAAACTATTGTATTTCAAATATTACTTTTATATCAAATGTTATACTATATCTTCATATAATTTTTATTCAATATATGTGTTATACTATTAACTATTGGCAGTAGTCCATTCAATACACTTTGAATTTAATATCTTTTATTTTCATTGTTTTAATTACATGAGTATCAGTAAAGTTTATTTGACAATTATTATATTAGCTGATACAAGAATTTCACATTGGGGAGACAGATGAGTAAAGAGAAACTATATTGATTATAATCAGAACTACATAATTGATATTGCTCATATATATACACAAGATAAACAATATACCTTGAATAATGAATTTAAATCTGGAATATATAGTGATTGTATTACATATGATTGTCACTATTGATAACTCTTAGCATTACTACTAGTATATTAAAATAGTACAGTGGAAATTTTAAGTATGAAAATAACATCTGTATTTCAATACATACAAACTAATATTTCCATCTATTTTCCAACTTTATAATACAACTTACAAGCTAATGCCTAATTTGGTATCCTAGATTCTGGTACAGTTGAACAGCTGCGATCAGTACTTTCATGAATACAGAATAGTTGCTGAATGGATAAATTTCCCCTTTATCCATATTATTTGCATACTTCCAATAATATAATTCTTATACACCTTCAGTATGTCTGCAAAAAGGCATTCTGTCACCAGTAATATGCTATAAGCCATATGGCATTCCACAATCTCACGTAACACCAATAAGACCAAATATAGTGTTAGCAACGGTACCGGATCATCACTTCAGGTCCGGGTCCGGGTTCAACACGAATCGTTGCCAAATTGGCCGTCCAGGTTGTCAATAAACCCAAACTGTCAACTTGGGCATGGTTCGATGGTAAACTTGCAACCCGTCTAAATTGGGTGGGTTGTCAGTGGGTCGCCCAGCGGGTCCATCCAGAGATTCAATTAAGGCTCTTGTTTTTGGAGTATGTTAATAGTAGCTTATCAAAATCGCATTTTCAACAACCAAAGATATGTTTTTGCATGCTTTGCAGCTTGCAATATCAATCAATTTGGAATCGGTGTTTTACCTTTGATAAAAATGTATTTTTGCCTATAAGGGCGGTCAATAATTCCTTTATGAACACAAAGATCAGCGCGATGCCTTGATTACCAAATACGCACCAACTGAAACTGTTGACGCTCCGTTGATGCTCGTTTTCAGGAAGCGGCAGGGAGCATGTCGCTGTTGTTTTTGCCAGTAAAGGCTGCCAATATCTGATAAATGGATGTCTGCAACCAATCGGGACATAAATTACCCAAAATGCGAAGCTAAAGATCATTGTTGCTCCGTTGACGCTCATTCTCAGAATGGGGCGGTGACTGTGTTGCTGTCTCTTCTGCCTATTAAAGCTGGCAATAGATCGGTTATGCATAACAGCGACCAGATCACTGTGTAACTACCGTACTTACAACACCACAAATCGTTGATGCTCCATTGACACTCATTTTCAGAATGGGGCGGTGACTATGTTGCTGTCTCTTTTGCCTATAAAAGCTGGCAATAGATCGGTTATGCACAACAGCGACCAAATCACAGTGTAATTACTGTACTTACAAAACCACAAATAGTTGACCCTCCGTTGACGCTCATTCTCAGAATGGGGCGGTGACAGTGTTGCTGTCCCTTTTGCCTATCAAAGCTGGCAATAGATGGGTTATGCATAACAGCGACCCAATCACTGTCTAATTACCGTACTTACAAAACCACAAATCGTTGACGCTCCGTTCAGGCTCATTGTCAGAAAGGGGCGGTGACCGTGTTGCTGTCTCTTGTGCCTATACCAGCTGGCAATAGATCGGTTATGCATAACAGCCACCAACTCACTGTGTAATAACATTACTTACAAAACCACAAATTGTTGACACTCCGTGGATGCTCGTTCTCAGAATGGGGCAGTGACCGAGTTGCTGTCTTTTTAGCCTATAAAAGCTGGCAATACATCGGTTATGCACAACAGCGACCAAATCACTATCTAATTACCGTACTTACAAAACCACAAATCGTTGGCACTTTGTTGACACTCATTCTCAGAATGGGGCGGTGACCGTGTTGCTGTCTCATTTGCCTATAAAAGCTGGCAATACATCGGATATGCATAACAGCTACCATATCCATGAGTAATTACCATACTTACAAAACCGACAACCATTGACGCTCCGTTGACACTCATTTTGATGAATTGTCCATTCGACATCTGCTGCCATCGATACTAGTTTTCATCATGTTTTGAACTTCTTGGTAGTCTTTCTCACAGATTGAGACTTGGCCCTGTGGCAAAGCCGAGCGCAGTAACATTGTTGCACTGTTCCCTCTCACATGACTAAAATTCATGTATCTTGTCAAAAGGTTCATTGTGCCTGCTATACATCTGTTTATCAACCGGTATTCACAAGCTACTGCTCACAACTTGCCCATTACATATCTCCAACTACAACTCTCGGTCAAGATACATAAAGAAGCTGGTGAATCATTGATGCATTCTGTCCTACTTTTTCATCACTCCCTGATTCCTCCTTGTTTCGATTGCATTGACCATCATCAAAACCATTTCAGCCTGTCTCTTTTACTTCGGTGTTGGCCGAATCAATCCAGGAACATTTGGCGCAACGCTCACATCTCGCTACTCTGGGCATTCCGGATCCTCGATGCGATTGTCTTGCTCTAGATTACATTCCATCTCCGCCGTGCAATGTCCTTCGCTGTCACTCGGATTTTCTAAGTCCCCATTCCAGTGAAGGCAATCTTCAGTGTCCGAAATGCTTTCAGGTGCGCTATCCTCATCACTATCAACTGGATGACGGTTCATTCTTTGGATTCGGCGGACACTTAATACTTGAGTTCGTCCTCCAGGGAGGTTCTTCGCAGACAAAGGTGGTGGCAAAGGAGATTGTTCTGACACTTTAAATGCAGCCGCACCAGCATGTTGAAAGAGTGACCACGATGCTTTGACGATTTCTTCCGTGTCAGAAATGTATCCCATGGCGGTCATCTGCTTATTTTGAGCTCGAGATTCCTTCTGGGTAGCACGTAGGTTTTGGCTGCCCTGCCACATCTCCAAAATGTTGTGAACCTTGGCCATTCTGTGCAATTTCCTTTCTTCCACCTCTTTCTTCATTTCCGAGTCATTTTCTGTGTTCATTGTATCCAATTCTGGGTCAGCGCCTGCCAAAATCCCATTATTGGCTCAAGGAAACTGCTTTACAACGACTTTTTTGCGAAGGGTCTTGTCTGTGGTTTTTGACTGCCTCCAGCCAATAACATCTCAGCCAAGGGAAAGACTGGCCTCCAATCCAACACCATGTAGTATGATAGAGATGATGTCGCACGCGACATTGGAAATATCGGCTTACATTGAGTGCGTTTCCTCATGTTGCCGCCACCAGTCGGTTATGTCAGGTACCAACAAAGTACTGCAAATCTCCATTGGGTCGGAGTGGTAATCATTGAGATTTGGATTAATTCGCCCCCAGTTATTTCGTGCATCAGGCGGTGAACTCAAATACAGCCTGGCGGCGGTCAAAACGCTTGCTGCGCGATCCCTTCGTCCGGGTGTCGCTTCACCGACATTGTTAGGCATTAAGTATTCGTCATGATTGCTGGACAAATCATATGGATCGAAGGATCATTGACAGGATTCTAAAACCGTTGCAGCGGGGATGAGATTGCTGCTTGGAAAGCTTCCGTGCTTAATCACCGGCACACGTCAATGTTTGGCACAGTATCCAGTCTCACGATACTGTAGAAAGGGCTCTTGGTATGGGGTAGTATCGGATGTCTTGTCCTCAGGATTAATATCCATTCCCTTCTCCCACACTCCAAACGATCGCAACTTCCGAACAGGATCGAGGATATGCGCAGAAATAACCAGCATGCCCGTCATTGGAGTCACTTCAGCGTAGTATTTGGACAGCTTCTGTCGAGCTAACTTCACAGCGAAGAACAAGTCTTCCATCCATGGAGTCTTCTTCTTGGCCAAAGCTCGCATCATGCCGTCCATGTGATCAAACATGTCATTGTACACTGTCATCACGTGATGCAATGTGACTGTATGCCTCATTGACATCCAGAGGGTCCAATATCGAAATGGCCTCAATACTTCCATGACATACTGCACAATGGTCCACTCATCTTGAGTTGTGAAAAGTGGCCGGTAATAGGGGTATTTTGGTTTTTGGAGCCACTTGCGTTTGAATTCCCATAATCGGTAGGCATGCTCCAGCAACTCCAGTGTTTAGTTCCACTGTGTCTTCACATCCATAATCGGTAGTACAGCAATGCCAACTTTTGCCTTTTGACAGTCAATAAACTCATTTCGACGACCAGGTATCAGTGTAATCAATACAGCAAGCATTCTCTGCCATATGAAGGTCAATTTCAGGACTTCCAAGACATAATGAAATAGGCACTTTCTCAATTATTTTGGCTAAACCTGGTTTCATGGCCGACACTTTATTGATTCTAGCATTGCCCTCTTTTCGAAGTCTTTGACTCTTCCCAATGTCTATGCTCTCATTCTCTCCAAATTGCTGATCGCGCTCATGGGCTTCCCAAGACTTGGTGCGGCCTTTCACACCCAGACTGCTCATGAATGCACCTAAAGCCAGCTGTATGACGTGTGCCATGCATGATATGTGGTTCCTCAAAGCAGGCCACTGGATTGCAGAGGCCTGGAGTGTTGATTGCAACTCGCGTGTCATCGAGTGATCTGAGGAAGAATTATCAGTCGTAATACCAAACAACAGGCCGTTGTTAAGCTCAAAACGATGTCGCACATCCTTCAAATGTACGGCTAGCCTTGGTCCAGTATGTTGGCCCTTCACCTATCATCCTTAATTAGCTTCCGGAATAGGAACAGAACAGGCGATCAACCTCATCGAAAGCAAGTTGAACTTCACCAAATGCCCAGTTTTGATCGATATAGTAAGCAATAACCAATGTTATGGCCAGTTTGTTCGGAGGAGTCTATCCATCCAAAGCTAAACAAACTTCATTACGTGACGGCAATTGCTTCAAAACTGCATCCACAGTCAGTGCATATTCCCTCCGGGAAATGTTGCTAAGAGTTGTAGCGGACGGCAGCATTAGGTCATCACGTAAGGCCTCATATAACTGTTGTAGCTCTAGATTCGATATAGCGTTCCAAGTAATATGAGCTGAAACAAATCCTAACATGAGGTAGCGATTCCACGTGTCTTGGTGAAATTCGGAGGTTTCAAAGTCCTTAGCTGCCAATTTAGAACATTTTGTCTGTCATTGCAGTTAATGTGGATCAACCTGGATGTCAAATATGATTTGACTCTGCGAACATACTATTGTGATTCGTCGACTTCCTTGCCTCTTCAGAATGGCCAAAGCTGTTTTATCAACCGTCGAACTAATCAATTCTGTAACCTCTGACTCTGTTAATCTGTTTAACTTTGCGATGTGAGCTTTTGCCAGCAAGTGTTTCCCCATTGAGCTGGTCCCAGGTTCTGATGGATGGCGAAGAACTTGATGACAAACAATACATGTGATGCCAGGGCTGCTGGTCTCCTCAATTCTGCGGTGTAAATAGAATCGCCACCAAGGTGCATGTCTTGAATTATTCCAAGCAACCGGCCGCTTCGAGCCTACATTCATTGAAGCCCACCAAGTATCGAAGACGATTTGGGAAGTCAGGTCGCTCGAATCCCGAACCAAGACACGTTCATTTTTTGAAAAGATTATAACCTCGACCAAAGAGGTGTATAAGGATTTTGAATCAGACATGGCTGTAGGAATTAGAAATCTGGGTAATGCGACTCGAAAGACTACCGAAGGTAATGATACAGTAAAGAAGACTGCGGGTTCTGACATATTGACTCTACAGGTACAAGCAAAACAATCAGATCTGAGAGGCATTGCATGCATATTTGTGAGGTTGTATACAACGACATATTGAAAAGGCTGACCGTGTAAGACTCAATTCGGTAACAATGCGATGCGGTTCATTGCTGTGTAGCTTACTGACCCCCCACAAGAATTGTTGACCCTCGGTGGGCACTCAATTATAGGAGGCGGATGCGATATTGTCAGTAGCATTTTTGCCCGTATAGGTAGCCGATATGCTGATTATGGGTTAATGCCTTTCGGTAGCCCTTAGATTGTCCAAAATGCAAAACCAAAAATTGTTGACGCTCTATTGACGCTCATTTTTAGGAGGTGGTAACGATATCGTCACCAGCATTTTTGCCTATAAAGGCGGCTGATACATTGATTATGGGTTAATGTCAATGCACAGCGCTTTGAGTGTCCATGATGCAAAACCAAAAATCATTGACGCTCCGTTGACGCTCAGTTCTAGCAGGTGGTTGTGATATTGTCGCTGCCATTTCTTTCCATAAAGGCGGCCACAACTTCGTTTATAGCTTAATATCATCGCACTGCTGTTTGATCATGCAAGATGCAAGAACAAAAATGGTTGACGCTCCATTGACGCTCATTTTTAAGAGATCGTAGCGATGTTGACGCTGGCATTGTTGGCCTTAAAGGCGGCCAATCCTTTCATTATGTGTTACAGCGACCATGTCTCCTGTTTGATTTTCAGACTCACAAGACGGAAAATCGTTGATGCATCGTTGACGCTCATTTCCATGGTTGGTCAACCAGCGTGTCACTATCTTTCTTGCTTATAAACACTGCGAATACAATCACTTTGGAAGGATGTAACTATGCCACTGTTTGTTTGCCGAAAATGCAAGACTAAAAATCGTTGACCCTCTGTTGACGCTCAACTTAATGACATACTGACAGTTACTGGGTGCTCAAGAATTGTATGTATAAATGCATATAGCCGTCATTGGCAGCCAATAAATCGTTTCTATGTATAAACATTTCCATCCAAACGCTTCCAAGCTTTTCAATTTCTGATCCACCACTGGAAACATTATCTGAGTGATAAATGACGTTGGCCTATCACACTCCAGCGCTTTCGGCCAGCAATTAACCGTATATAAATCAGTACACTAGTTTTTGATATATTTAGCCCGACTTCCTCACTTTTCCCCATCCAGCTCGTTCTCCGCAATTTCCATGACCTACCATAAGCAATTTTCAACATCTCGACCATGTGCACCAGGTCTGTGCAGCGAGTTATGCAGTTGGATCCATGATCGTATGCAGCATGATGGTCATCATTCATTCAACTTCGTATTGTGCTTTGACTGCTGCATCTATAACTCGTATGACATCACTGACTTATATTTTGTTAGTCAGTTTCGTCTGTAATTTAGTTTGAATTGTCTAACTTAATAGTGACGGGCAGGACTATATCACGTTCATTGGTCGTCAGTCCACGGGATTTGCAGTTCAGAACATTGGCATGGCCTATCCGACCGTTGCACATGCATAGACAAATTATCATGTCTGACAATTTGGTCACTGAAATCAAGTAAAAGCTGACAGGTAGCAAAACAGGTACAGGTATTGCATTTCAAATTGATACATCGTCACAAATGCCAATTTGCCTATTCATTCCTCTGGCGAGAGAGAAGCCGTCACCATGTGCTCGTCAGACTCTGATTTCTATATGGTAGTCAGCTTGGGACGCGATATGGGTGGGTTATAGCTAACGGGTTCAACATGCTTGGATCGCTGCATTTGTGACCAATTGGGCATGTGGGCGGGCGTGATGGACGGAATTCATTCATGTCTCTGCGGTTTCTGCGAATCTAGCCACATATGACTCCTCCCTGGTCGAGAAGTCACTTGCGGCATTTGTAATTTTCCGGGGACCCAATCAAGACTCTCCTGAGGCTCACTACATGTCGTCGGCACAGATGATGCTGCATCATCTGCCATTTGAGGTTTAATGACAGCCGGAACCTTCAATTCAGTCGTCCCATACTTCATATCCCTCTCACAGAAGCAGTCGGCCTCGTCTCCCCAGCCTGGTTGCATCAATTTGTCAAGGTTCATCTGCTTCTGCCGGAAACGCTCCATGTGAGACTTTACCGTTTTGGAGATTGTGCCCAACACCCACCCGGGTTCGTCATCTTCGCTAAGCTTGCCCCCTGCAGGATCTTCCTCATCACCATCCTCGTCTTCCCCATCCTCCCCATCATCGGAAGTTGCAAGATCGCTCAGACTATCTCTGATGGCGTTCAACATCTCCTGAAATGTTGTTTCAGGCTTGGTGGTTGTCAATCCTGCCTTTTCAGCATTTCTCATATCATCCTGCTTCTGTTCAATTGCTGGCTCTACATCTTCATCTCGCATTCTTGCCACAGCAGTCTCTGTTTCCACATAATCCTCGATCCATTTCTCCTTCTCTTCGTTCCTTAAGAAGTGTGTTTCTCGTTTTTTCCTCGCCGCAGCCTTCGGTTTGGATCGCAAGCTACGCAACGCTCCAACGGCTCGGACCCGTTCCGCATCCAACCCGATTTTGCCCTGATTCGCTTGATGACGTCGTAGTGTGGAACGCTTTGTCAATTTGCCGTATTTGCCTGCTGGTCATGGCGAAAGGTCCTTTTTCAGAACATTGACCATTGTATTTTGTGTTGATATTGTTGATGGACGAGATGTTGGATGTTGCAAAATATAGACCACATAGAGGCAAGCGGCGTGTTCTATGTCGAGGTTGGTACTCTTAATCGACTTGAACAAAGCAAATTCGGCGATTTGACCGTCACAACAATGGGAATAGCAATGCTAACCGTACATCATGACCTGATGTTTAGCGTCTGTATCATGTAAGATTCCAGTGATTTCTTGAGACAAACATCAGCAGACGTTCTTTCCGACGAAGAATGTACCATTTGTATCACACACACATGAGATTTAGACGGTCGAGCACCGTGATTTCTCCCTGTAATCAGACATACAACATCAGACCTACATGGTGCAAATCGCAGGACGGTTGGTAACCCATGCCACCGGCAGCTATGCGCAACAGAATTCATCTGGTGTAGAATAAGCCAGTTGGCTGTTACGCCTGCGATTTTGACATAAAGCTAACTATATATTCGTCAGGACTTCCCACTTCTTTTCGTTACCTTCTTGCTCAGGACTTCCCACTTCGTCTCGTTATCATCATCTCTTCATTTCCACAGCAGCAAATCATGGCTCCACAAACACCTCAGCAAGTTGAGCATGGAACAGAATTGAGCAGAACGACGGGCACTTCTGCCAATATGCCACCCGCTGAAACCCAACTACAACGCAGACACCACTTAGCTCACCATGACCCTGCATATGCTGCCACCGAAAACATGCCCCTTGACGCGCAGTTATACATTGTCCGTAAAACTGGAAGGAGGAAGAGCAAGAAGCAGCACGCGATCGGATGTGAGTATAGTCAAATCAATGTAGACGACTGTCAACTAATGATATAACATGCAGCTGGTGTACGTAGAGAGCTGCATGACCAATTTCTAGCCACCTATAATGGGAAACCTCCATGGTTGACCAAGGCATTTGTCTGCACAGTCCGCGAAATCGAACATCACGATGTTGTCAGCTCTGGGATTCTCACGGACGAATTCAGTGGCAAGAATCCCCGAGAGTGGACCAAACAGGCTTCAATCACATTAGAGGATGCTACGGAAGCGTATATGGTTGAGGTAATGGCCGAATATAATATGTAGATGCAGCAACTAGTTTCCTTGTAGGTTTTCAACATGTCTGCAACTATGGCAAGGCAAGGAGGACGGGTACAGCTAGAACAGTCTGACATGCGCCTGGCTTTGAATATGGCCAAAATGGCCAAAGGGGGGTGTTCGCGCGCCGCAATAGAGGAAACGAAATTCCTAAGCAAGAAACCTCGTGCCAAAGTCCAAGAAGAGAACAAGTGGGGAGTTGAGTTTCCTGGGCATGAAAACGTGAAGGCTCCGATGGAATGACACCCGGCTATACTTCGGGAAAATCAGACGGACGGCTGCCTTCCTTGCCAAAATGGCACAGCACAGAATCTCCAGACATGCTGGAGTTGCAAAGGCACGGGTGCACCTTCCCCAGAGCATCTCAGACAGCCGACACCAGAACCGATGCCACAGCCACCCGAAATACCAATTGTTCCACCCAGTCACAATGAGGCAGCTCATCTGTCCGAAATCGAAGGTGTGCCACCCGGATATGTGTATATACATACTCCTCTTCCCAGTGCTCAAATGTTTAAACATGATGCATATGCCAAGAATCGCAAGCGTGATACAGATTTTGATCCAGATTTGCTGACTGATGAAGAAACATTCACTGGTTAGTACACTGTCCGCTGCGTGGTAATGCAGCTGACGTCCATTTTGCAGACAACAGCAGCCAATTGGGCGAACCTGACAGTGAAGATGAGCATTGATCAAATGAACCGAGATTTTTGAGTGTATTATTATCTACAATCAGCGGACACTTTAAAGTATATTGTAAAGGATATATTTATATGTATTATTAAAGAACAATGTTTTGATGAGGGAGAAAGTATGTGAAGACAGTACAAAGGCTGCCAAAACACCATTAACGATAGATTATGCCAAAATAAATGATAACATATTGTGGATACGCCCATGGCAAAATGAGCGTCAACGGAGAGTCAACAACTTTTGGTCTTGCATCATCGGTAATCCAGATGGCAATCGGCTGAGACCATTCATTAAAGGGGTATCAGCTGGCTTTATAGGCAAAAGAGCTAGCCTCACTCTCCCTGCCCCATTCTGAAATTGAGCATCAACAGAGTGTCAATGATTTCTGGTCTTGCATGTCGGGTAAGTCAAAAGCGATATGGTCGTTTCTATTTATAATCAATGTATTGGCAGGCTTTATAGGGAAAACAGATAGCGGCACACTCTGTGCCGCTTCAAGAACATGGGCGTCAACAGAGCGTCAACGATTTTTGGTCTTGGAAGTTGGGTAAGTCAGAAGCGATATGGTCGTTCCTATGTATAATCAAGGTATTGGTCGCCATTATAGGGAAAACAGATAGCGACACGCTCCGTGCCCCTTCATGAAAATGGGCGTCAACGGAGTGTCAACAATTTTTGGCCTTTCATCATTGGTAATCAAAGCGCGATGCATTTGTCATTGTTTATGTACGATGTTCTGACAGTTTTTCTAGGCTAACATGATAATGAACTCTTCGTGGCATCATTGTACATGAAATCGGTTGTTACTGTCCGGGAGGCTGTCGCGGGAATGTCGCTTGCTTATCTACCCAGAGAGGCTGCCAATTCCTCCTTAACAGAGGATTGCAATCATCCGCCTTATATATTACCCAAGATGTGAGCCCTTAAATCGTTGACGCTTATTTGATGCTCATTTTCACGCAGGAGCAGGGAGCGCGTCGCTTCTGCTTTGGCCTATAATGGAGGCCAATACCTCAGTTATGACTAGCTGCAACCAATGCCCGCTCTGATTACCCAGGATGCAAGACCCAAAATTGTTGACGCTCCGTTGACGCTCATTTCCAGGATGGGGCAGGGAGCGTTTGTATACCTATTTTGATCACAAAGGCGGCCGGTTGATCCAAAAAGAACATTGACTTACCATCATTAATCTTTTACGATCAACAGCAAGATATCTGAATGCGACCATAAATAGAACAACCCAAAATTCAATACTGGAGATCGGACTCGACGGGTCTAGGCAAACCCGGCGAAACCCGCGGGTTGACGGGTACGGGGCGGGGTTTGGACCGCCAAGAAGCAGCGGGTCAGGTTATTGGACGGTTCTGGAACTGAACCACACGGTTTTTCCAGTCCAAACCCAGACCGCTTGTGGGTTACCCAGACCCGTTGCTAATACTAACCAAATACAATCAATTAATTCCAATCACCTCAAAGCCATTTTGCATAACCCCTAATGATATATTTGTAACACCATTGTAGCATATCTGTAATACAGCAGTAGTATCACTTTAACTCAGTAGTAGTATCTGTGAACTATGCAGTGATTCTTTGCACAAGCTATATATTTTTTATTTGTTAAATACTGTTCTATTTGCAACTCTAACATACCCTTCTAACTTAGACATTCTGGCTTTTAAAACTATAACATGTTCACTCTTACATGACTAGAATGCTAGCTCTTTCAACTCTGACATGCTCTCTGCCCAAACTCTTCTATGCTCACATTTGCAAGTCTGACATACTTACTTTTGCATCTCTGATGTGCTCACTCTTGCCACTCTGACATTCTTGCACTTACAACTCTGACATGCAAACTCTCAGCACTCTGTCATACTAGCACTCACAACTGCCACACCTGCACTCAACACTCTAACTGACTCACCATTGGAATATGGACAAGTTTGCCCTTGCAACTTGAGAGCTGGCTGTTAGCTTTTTTTTTTTTTGGTTTCTTTATACTGTGTGCACTCTAATTAGAGTATGACAGAGCCCAATATCCAGTGCGCCTCCAGGCAAGCTGATGGAATAGCGGAGTTCCCCATCTGTTACATGCTGTTCTACTCACACCAGAGGGCTATCCCTGGGATTCGAACCCATACAATTGTGACTATATTCCCTCCCTATACCGTCAGATGGGACACCACTGTGCCACAGGGCCACCCCCATGGCTGTTACTGCTGGCTGGTATCTGTGGTTAACTGAGTAAAGCAGAGTTGACGAGAATGGGTGTTGATCAAATGAAGCTTGCTGGTTATAAACTAGCATGGCTGGCTGGGACCTGGCAGTGAGCCGGCTGTAGGGTTAATGGAGCAAAGATGCCTTCAAGTGGGTGAGGGATGATTCTATGAAGCTGAGTGGTGGTGATTGAATGCAGCAGATAGAAACTAACATCTTTTGATTGAGCAATGATGGGGGGTTATGATCAAGTAAAGCTGGGTTGAACCTGGTGGCTGTTGATTGAGTCAAGCAAGCTGGTGGTATATGAGCAAATCTGAGTGGGAGCTGGGGGTGATTCATTGACCAAAGCCCGCTAGTGATGGCAGAGCAAAGCAGGGTAGCTGCTGGCAGCTCAGGTTACAGTATAGAGGACTGGTGAGAATTGAGGGAACCGGGGTTCAAGCTGGCAGTAGTGGATCAAGTGAAGTTGGCTGGCGGGGATGATGGAGCGTAGCATAGTAGGAGCAGGCACCTGTCAATTAAGTAATGAGGTATGGTAGGGATCGGACAAAGCAGAATAGAAGTGGGTGGCTATTGATTGAGTGATGCTGGCTGGTGGTAATTGAGTGAAGCTGAATAAGAGCAAGAATTGCTTGAATGAGCAAACCTTGCTGCCAGTGATCAAACGAAAAAGTGTAGGGGCTGAAGGCTACTAACTGAGTGAAGCTGGTAGGTGGTGATTGATTGAAGCTTGGTATGTCGGGAAAAGCTACCTTACTACCATAACCCAGATTTACTATGGCTGTCACCGCTGTATTATAGTTGCCAACTCCAGATTATAGTGCCCTGCCATATATTTGTACAATTATGGGAGAGTTATGGGAATGTTATGAAAGTGTTACCTTGTATTACCTTGTGTGATAACTTTCCACAGGATGAAGTAAATATCTCATACTGTATACCCTTTCATCACCCCCTTTTTTTCGATCGCTGCCATCACTGTCATTCCCTCCATTCCCACCACCATCACCACTATGACCATCACTACAATCACTATCACCACCATCACCATTACCACCGTTGGTCATCATACTCTTACAATATTCTGCTATGTGCATTATAAAGCATACTGCGGCCAACACTCAGTGAGGTGAGACCAACTACTGAACATGAAGCCACGTCGACTACTACCAAAGAAACCAGACCCAATGCCATATGCAACGCTAGATCCACTGCTATATTCAAGCCATATCCACGGTGATAAGCAATGTCAAAACCACTCTTACCAATTGGTTTCCAGCAAATGCAGATCCACTGCTTCCAGTGAAGTCCAGTCATTCCATACCAGCAAGTCCAGATCCACTTCTACCAGCGAAGCCAGAACCACCCCTATCTGCTTGCCCCAGCAGACTTAGATCCAATGCTTCTTGCCAGCTTCTGGCACATCCAGATCCACTGCTCCCAGTGAAGGATGTTTCACTCCTCCCTGTGAAGCCAGATTCACGTCTACCAGCTAGCTCCCTGCGAAGCCAGATCCAAAGCCTCTTGCTAGCTCACAGCATGTCTAGATTCTCTGCTAGTAGTGAAGTCAGATGCACCTCTAACAGCATGCTTCCAGTGAGTGCAGATTCTCTGCTGACAGTGAAGCGAGATCCACCCCTACTAGCGAAGCCAGATCCGTTCCTATCAGTGAAGGGAGATCCATCACTACCTGTATTCTCCTAGCGATGCCATATCTACCGCTACCAGCGAAGCCAGATTGTCAGAGTGGTGAGTTTGAGCATGTCAGAGGGGTGAGACCAGGTATGTCAGAGTGGTACAAGCAACCATATCAGAGCATTAACAGTGAGTGGCATGTCAGAGTTGTGAGAACAAGCATATCAGTTGTGAAAGTAAGCATGTCAGAGTTATGGGAGTGAGCTTGTCAGAAATGTGACAGTGAGTATGCCAGCATTGTGGGAGCATGCTTGTCAGAGTAATGACAGTGAGAGAGTATGCTTGTCAGAGTTGTCTGAGTGAGCATGTCAGAGTTGTGACATTGAGTATCTCAAAGTAATCAAAGCAAGCATGTTAGAGTTAAAAGAGTCCATCTTAAAGATGTGAGAGGAGATGTCAGAGTAGCAAATAAATGAGTAATTGTGATAAATATATACTATATTCCATGAATGGCAGTATATAATACATGTGCTAGAGTTGAATGACAGTAATATTTCAGTTGTGGTATAAGTTAATTGCAGGTGTAATATTGGTGGTTAGAGGAAGTGGCACTAGGGTAGTCATGTTATTTGGTATTATTTGTATTACGGATGGTTATAGTAGGCCATATGGCCTATGGTAAATTACAGGTAACAGAATACCTTTTTCCAGACATAGGAGCTGAAAGCTGTGGATTGAATAAGACTGCGTGGGAGCTAGTGGCTGTTGATTGAGCAATGCAGGCAGGTGGTGATTCAGGAAAACTTAATGGGAGCAAGTACTAGTTGGGAGAAAGTCATTTCGCCACTTGTAAGACAGCGTAAGCTATACAACATCCGGTAGTCTCCTGTAACAGCCATCACGGCCGATAATGGAATTCGGACCAGAGCCATTAAACGTGATGCGGATAAACAATGTGTATTGCATGGTAAGCTTACCGCAGTATTTCTACCTTACCCCTTGACCTTGGTGTACTAACTAAGTGCTCTCAGGGTGATAGCAAGAGTGTCTGTGCATGAAATGGTGTAATCAAGTATGCTAGATCTGCATTACGGATTGTTTGGCAGAGGCAACTTGTGCAATGGCACTGTCTTGTCAGAACTCGCTGTCGGTTGTCAGAGTAGTCACTGTGATCTTGTCAGAGGCTCCGCATGCTGTCACCCTGGTCATGTCAGAGCCCATTGTCAACTGTGAGAATCCACACGTATAGCTGCGCTGGCTTGTCAGAGGCTTCTCACGCTATCACCGTAGTCGTGTCAGAGCCCACCGTGAGCTGTCAGACTCTGGATGGATAGTCACCGTGATCTTGTCAGAAGCTTCTCATGCTATTGTCCTGGTGTTGTCAGAGCCCACTGTCTGCTGTCAGAGTCTGCATGTATAGGCGTCGTGCTCTTGTCAGAGGCTTCTCATGCTATCACCTCTGGTCTTGCCAGAGCCCACCGTCAGCTGTCTGAGTCCGCACATATAGTCGTCATGATCTTGTCAGAGGCTCCTCATGTTATTTTCTTGACCTTGTCATGACTCATGGTTGATGATCAGAGTCTATACATGTATTTCACCAAATGCCTTCTAATCACGATTTCAGAACCATTTTCATGTGGAATGAAATTTAGTTAATTTTAGATCCATTGTATTCTAATAATGATCGGTCACAATAAATATATACTATATTCACAAGCTGCTACACGTCCTCATCGTCGATCACCGTCTCCAGATTACACCATGTGCTAGCAGGTGCCGGCTGGTCTCGACCATTGATCTCATTGATCTTGTCCATATGTATAGCCATGATCATTTTTTGCGTCTCTGGTCAGATAGTTTCCCATTTTTCGAATATATCACTATATGTACCTATTCAATGTCAGATACATGTGTCCAAAATGGTATTCTGCATGCCCTTGTATGTATCCCCTTCAAAAGCCATGCGGAGGGATCTGCCACCAGCCCAGGTGTCCAAAGAATGCTTTACTGCAGTTTGCAGCAAGTAACAAACACTCCGGTGTCACCTCATCAGGAAAGTTGGATGTATATGGCCATCGCATTAAATCACTCTTGCAGTTCTTGAAGAAAGTTTTTCTCTTCACACACCCAATAGCAAACAATACAGAAACAACTTTTTCGGCATCTAAGTTGATGGTCAGGACTTTAATAGAATCAACTGGGTTCAGTCTTACTTTGGCCTCACTGTCTGAATGATGATACCGGTATGTGCAAGATGAGATTAGCATTAGTATTAGCATTTGGCAGTCATCATTCCAAATGGTTCGAAAGATAGTAGCTTATTGATCAGGCGCAACTTCACCAGCCTGTTTGGCGATGAGTGCTCAGGTAGCTGATGGGCGATCCGTGAGCTGGGTTGTCGGTGCTACTAAGCAGGGTTTGAAACATGCAAATACTCACTGTGTGGATAGCTGCTTTTGAGAGATCAAACTGCTTGATTGCCACACTCAGAATTTCATGCGCTTCCTTGTAGCGGTCCTCGGACAGTGTGTCAACATCGCCTGCGTAGGGGTCCTCGCTAAGAATACTGCAAAGAAAATATCTCAGGCAACATCCAACCAATCTTTTGGCACCACAATGTCACCAACCTTATGCCTGGGCGGGCGGCCAGTATCGATGGGGGAAATATTCCACTTTCGCATCTAGGTGTTGCCTTACTCAGAGAGGTAGCGCACAGACAAAGCCAATAAAGAAATGTTGCTCTTACCTGCTGAGCATAGTGCTCCTGGTTCCCTGGAGGAGTGTCATGGGGTGAATGCAATGACGATGAATTGTCAGCTAGAGGGTTTCGTGTTGGATGCGGGTGTGGGAATTACCCCCCCAGGTTTGCTGGGAGAAAGATTGGTCGATCGCACCTAGGTATTGTCTGTCAGCCACCCGGGGATGGCCAATTCTGCTTCTACTTGTTCGCCTCTGGTTGTCAGACGAACAAGGTGTTCGCAACTGGAAACAGTCAGAGTTCATTGCAGGGATGGTCATTTCTGCTCCTACTAACCCCTTGCCGGTTGCTGGAAGAAGGACTAGGTGTTCACACCTATAAATTGTCAAAGTCAGACACAAATGTCAAGCTGGATGCGTCACTGCCCCTCCTTGATTGTTCAAACTGAAAGAACAACAAGCACCAGGTAATAGGTCGGATCTTTGACGTGGGGATCATGGTTCATCATCATCGTCATTGTGATCGCAAGCACTCATCTGCTGGACTTCTGAGCTCTCGTTACCACCGTTATCGACCCCAGATTGGTGCCGCTGTCGGACATTTGATTTGGGGTGACTCCAACGGCTACTGGCGCCAGAGTTTTGATCATTGCGGCTGCTGCTGCTGACACCCTGGGACCTGCCTCTGGAGTTTAAATAATGTCAGCGACTGCTGCCTCCGGAATTTCGGGAACGCTTGTGGGTGCTGCTGCTAGATCTGGTTCTGTTTGCCATTGTGTGCGTTGTATGTTGTGCCGGTTCGCGTTGGGTGTATCCCCATTGCATGTACATGGAATCCACGGCTCGTCACCCAGTATCATATGGTGCATTTCTATCTCCCGTCACCTAAAAACATTGTTGTAAGAGTTGACAATAAAAGCAATAATATTGGTTTCCGTGTTAGAGTTACGGTCTATGTGAAGGTTGAAGTTATACTGTAAACCTGTCAGAATCAAGTTCATTGACAAAGTTGAGGTTATACCATATACATTGAGTCTTCTGTGTCAGAGTTGAAATATTTACCGTATAGGCAAGGTTGCTTCCAGTGTCAGAGTTGGGTCGTTGTCACAGGTAGGGTGATTGTCAGTGTTAGGTGATTGTCAAAGTTAGGGTAGGGTGATGGTCAGAGTTAGGGTGATTGTCAGAGTCAAAGTTATACCGTATACGTTGGGTCTCCAGAGTCAGAGTTGAAGTAATGCCATATTACAAGTGGGATTGCTTCCCGTATCAGAGTAGGGTGGTTGTCAGAGTTAAGGAATTTGTCAGAGTTAAAGCAATTGTCAGAGTCAAAGTTATACCGTATACATTGGGTTTCCCCATGTCAGAGTCAAAGCTATACTGGACTTTCTCATGTACAGAGTCAGTTCGTCAGCAAAATGTATTTCATTCACTGGGAGCCTCCAGGAGTGTCTGAGAGGATGTGGAGTGTAAACTTAGAAGCGTCAATGTCAGGAGAGTATGAGACCCTGGGAGGGCATTCCGGCCGGCCTTGGGAGTAACTGGGATCTCTGATGACTGTTACAGCAGTATGATGGGAGTGATTGTGATAAGTTTGGGAACCCATCAGAGTGCCAGAGAGAACTTTGGGTGTACCTGGGAGTGTCGCTGAACCAACACCGGAATCACAATCAACCTCTGAGAGATGCCTGAGTTCTCCTGGATATTCATTCAGAGGACAGCAGGGGTGATCTGAGACTCTCCGCATGTACACGAGCGATCTATTTCCCTCAACGGCGAATATGATGCGTGGATTATTGTTCATTATCACTTCTGTATCTTGCCAACTATCATCTTCTTCAACATTGTATTTTTTACCCCACCACATTAGGAAACAAAAGAAAAAGGTAAGTGATTCAAACGTAAACGCAGGTACACCGAAACAATAACCCAACTAAGTGATTTAATGATATCAATCAATCATGGTGTCCAAGTCATCCACTACTTCTACCATCTCATCAGGGCCAACTAAAGCAGGTACACACAATTCATCAATGGCGTAAGGAAGCTGGAGGCGCTCCTTGTGTTTGCTGAGTATTCGTACCTGGCGAGTGGATGAAATTGAATTCCAATGTCGTTTGACTCGATTTGTGATATCTAACAATGGTGTAATGAGATGTCAGCTAGCTGCCAATCTGAATGGGCGTTTGAAAGGCAATGATTATTTCAATGAAAAATGGGCGCAACCACCAGGAAAAGAGGATGGCCAAGATGGGGAGTGCTGTGTGGAAAAGAGGTGTACACAGAAGGTGTTGAAGGAGCACAGAATGAAAAGAGCGCCAAATCTAAGCTGAAGAGCGCCGGCTGGGATTGAGGAGCGCCCTTACTAGTGGAGGAGCGCCGAAACGGTGGGGGGGGTGTGTGGGTAGGTGTGTGGGTGTGTGAGTGTGGGGTAAGGGGTGCCGAATTCAATGCAGGAGCGACAATCCAGACAGAGGTGTGCGGGTGGGAAATGAGGTGTGAGGAAAGGGGGGAATCGAGTGCGGAATGAAATAGAAGAGCGTCAATCTAGGCTGAGGAGCACCGACAGGGATTGAGGAGCGCCTCTCCTTGTGGAGTTGCACCACATGGGGGTATCAAACGGCCCAAGAATGTGTGATTGATGAGTGTAGTGGCTCCCACAGTAAAATTTATCACAGCGGATGGGTAAAATGTACCTCGATATTCATCTTGGGGAAACATTACTGTGGCCCTCTTTCCACTGGCATATTCAGACAGCAGACAACCAATAGCTGCAGTTGCTAGCGCTAAAGTCTATGGAGTGAGAGGTTGAAAATACTATGAAGTCGTAGGCTGGCGCCCCAAGCTATTGGCGGTGAAGACGAATTGGCAGTAAATAAGATCAAGCACTTCCATTCGGATGAACCATGATTTTTTATCATCAACCACTATGGCGAGATATGCATCGTCAAACAGAAGCTCCTCATCCTGGATCTGAAGCTCAGTCTCTGAGCGCAAATCAAACTGGTAACTACGGACAACAGTTTGATGTGCCCCATCTGGCAACTATCCTTGAATGGTACTAATCTTCAGTTATAACTATGTATATTTTGAGGTGTAGTCAATATCCGAAATCTGATATGGGAGCATTAACCAGAGTTCAAGACGTACAGCTTCTAGTGTTTGCGGATCTATCTTGAGAGATGGACTGCCGGGCAATTGACACACAGATGACATACCTACAGGAGCACCTGCTAATGCCCGCTGAGAATCCTGAGCTTCAATGGCTAGTTTCCAAGTATCTTCGACCATCAAGTACTTGTCATCGGATAATATTGGCCAAGGAGTGTTTGTGGATACAATCGCCTCCATGAACCTGTCCACTACCTCAAAAATAGCCTTTTGGTGTTGGGGAACGTTCTGATCTGCACTGGCCTTGGGTTGTGGGACATTCTGGTCTCCACTAGACTTGCGTAGCGGGAGCGCCTGGGTGCATGGTGCACGGTCAGACTCGGGTAATTTGTTGAGGAGGGTTGACTTTGGGCATTTGAACAGTGCTGGTGCCATTGCCCCAGCTGTATTTCGAGAATTTGGAAGCAGAGGGCGTGCAATGACAGTATCAGCATGGTTCTGTTTCATTGGCAGTGGAACCCTTGTATTTATTAACGAATTGTCCCGGCATGCCTGCCTTAGAGGCAATACCTCCTGTTGGTGATCTCTATTGTCTTCTTCGATGTCGGAAGACATGGTGGACTCTCCGGGGTCTTCACTTTCTTCATCACTGATCTCCTGATCGGTATTGTCATCCTGCTTCAATAATGAAATCAGTGACATTAGTTATCTGTAACACAATGCACAATGGAAGATAATTGGAAGACAAACATTTGATGCACAATGAAAATTGGCTGCTTTCTTGAATGTGAGTGCTCTCTCAAGGTGTGCTTCTTGATTCCTCTGTGAATAGTGATTCCTCACCTGGCTAGGCGTAGGTTTCATTTGTGGAAATGAAGATAGAAAGTTGGGGAATATGGGAGAGAATATATAAGCAGTAAATATAAGATGAAGTGCAATGGAATATCTGGAAAAATGGAGCAAGAAGTTGCAATTAGTCAAGGAGGATGTAATTCAAGGCACGCCTTGAAGCGTTCAGGCGAGATGACTTCAGTGGTACATATTTATATCGTGGACGGCAGTCTAGACTTGCGATATATAATGTAGTGAGGTGCGCAGGAATAGATGGATTCCTTGTCAGGTGTGCCAGAAAAGATGGATTCCTAATGCCAAAATTTAGCAACTCCCATCCTCTGTATGGATGCAACAATTGGAGGTTGGCTAAAGCCAATGCACATAGAATAGAACCAGACGCACTGGAAGAAAACTCGCAACATTAACTATCCCTTGGTGCTGCCCAAATGGAGCACTGAGAACCTGAAAGAAGACATGTGCCCCTGCATATGACTCTCTAAACGTAGTAATTATGCGTGAATGTTGGAGCATTTGAACTGATCGCATGGCATAGAATTGGTGCAGCATTTAGAATCTGCAGAACTTGATAATTTTGGGACTTCAAGAGTGACGGCTGAGTTGCAAGGGTTCTTACTGAGTTTGTTATCAATCGAGGAGAAATATAGATCTCTGTATGTGGTATATCAGCCGGAAGGGCACTCGTATTTTCACAATATACGATTGTATTAGGATGCTGCAGCTAAGTTAGTTGTCGAAAAGGCAATATCGTAAGCATTACTTCCCTTTCATGTGTTCATCTGGGCCGTATCTGCAGAATAACTTTCACAACAATGTTGCAGTCAATGGAGGAGAGATACAGGCGCAGAGGAGGAATGTCAAGGTACGATGGATGATTCAGGGACAATTGTACTGATTCAAGCCCTTGGCGATGCCATGATTTCTCATAAATGGGTCATGAATACTCACTCACATTCTGATTTTGTGCCTAATATCTAGTAAGTTGCACACTATTAAATCACATATTCATTGTCAGTCTCACCGCTACAATGTTGACTTCAATTAATGTTGAGGTAGAATGCTATATGCTACAATGGTATGAATGCATAGTGAGAGGTCATCTCACAGTGGGCAGAGGAATGATAATTGCATGCATCCAGTTCCGGAAATTGAGGTTCACTGAAGTTTAAATGGTTATACCTGGATTCAATGGCTGGCGATTGGGAGCTTGCCTCACTCACACAGTTAATGGCACTCTTCGAAGCTGTCTTTTCTTGACTTGAGATGTCAATAGTCTCTCTTTTCGAACTTCACTCTGGATGGAAATCGGTTCTGGTAATTTATTTTCAGATACAAGTTTTGGTGGCCGAAACATACAAGTTAGTCAGAATCAAGTTAAGTCGGCAATCAAAGCATTGGGAACTTAGGCCTCTATGAGTAAGTGCGGTACATGGGTGAGTGGGAGTTGCCGGCCAGCCATCTCACAGAGTCGCTGAACAGAATCTGTCTTTTGAGATTGTTTCTCTGAAGCTCCAGCTCATTTGACAGAGTCTGAACATGCAGAAGCTATTTTAGAATTTTGAAGCATAGGTCCAAGCATACTACTTAGTTAATATCGAGTTAAGTGGGGTAACTCATTGGCTAGGTCGGTGCATTTATGTTTCAGTTGTACAGGGCGACCTTCCTCCAATGGACAAGTTGACAAGGAGCTGACAGGTCAACGCATTTTGGCGACCACCTTCAGTATCCCGATCAAGCATAGATTGATATAGCAGCAGAGGCCGAGCGGGATGAGCCGCTTGCACCCAAACGGGAAGTGTCTTGATAAATGACAATCTCCGTGCACTGCGTCCCCTCATTCTCGACTGGATTGCAGATCTCAGTTGTGCCAGAACTTCAATCATACTCCAGGAAATACCTGGCAGCGAAAGCTGCAGCACAGGCGGGAATACCTGAGCGGTGTCTCAGTATCCGACACTCTGGGAAGTGGATCTGACGTGTGCCCAAACCTCAATGATATGCCAGCAAAAGCTGCCACTTTGCTACAAATAAGTGAGCCCATGTCTCATATTCTGAAAGAAGTTCTCAACATGGCCTAGACTGACTTCATTGCCAAATGGGATGAGCAAATATCCTGTGCTGGATCTGTCATAACAATGTACCCAGGATTCTCCAGTGCACCAAAACATCGATCATAGGCTAGCAAAAGCTGTGGCTTTGCCACGAATAAGTGAGCCTGTGTGTCAGATTCTGACAAATGTACTCAATATCGCCTAGACTGACTTGATTTCCACTGGGATTGGGAAATATGCAGTGATTGATCGGTCATATAGATATGTACTCAAGCCTTTCCGGTGCACCTGAACTTCGATCATATGGCAGCAAAAGCTGCAGCTTGGCCAAGAGTACACGAGCGGTGTCTCATAGTCTATCAAATGTACTCAATATCGCCTAGAGTGTCTCCCAGCCAAATGGGATTGGCAAATGTGCTGTGCTGGAGCTCTGATAACGCGACTCAAGACATATGCTAAGGATTCACCGGTGCACCTGAATTTCGATCATATGCCAGCAAAAGCTGCGGCTTTGCCACAAATAAGCGATCTGTGTCTCATATTCTAACCGAAGTATTCAATAGTGTCTAGAGTGTCACAGTGCCAAATGGGGTTGGCCAATGTGCTGTGCTGGAGCTCTCATAACGCGACTCAAGACATAAGCTGAGGATTCTCCGGTCCACCTGAGTTTCGATCATATGCCAGCCAAAGCTGCTGCTTTGACTCAAATAAGCGAGCTGTGTCTCATATTCTAACCAAAGTACTCACTATTGGCTAGAGTGTCTCAGTGCCAAATGGGATTGGCAAATGTGCTGTGCTGTGGGTATAACAATGCGACTCAAGCTGAGGATTCTCCAGTGCACCTGAATTTTGTTCATATGCCAGCCAATGCTGCGGCATTGCTATGAATCCGCGAGCCGGTGTCTCATATTCTGAGACAGCAACTGATAATCGCCTCGCCTGACCTGATTGCCATATGCGATTAGCAAATCAACAGGGCTTGTTCTGTGGTCATGAGACTCATGACAGATCCCAAGGATTCCCCGGTATACCTGAAAGTGGTTGAAATATGCTTTTTTCATTGTTTTGACTACCAAATGTGTATGTGGCCTCAGGCTCCCGGTGAACCACAAATTTGTAACTGACAAATCACTGGAAGCCCTTTGCTGCATCATGCTCAACATTGAACTTATGCCATTTATCGTGAGATAGGCTAGCTGGGAACATGTAATATAGCTCATCAATTGACTGCATCTCATATTCGTCATCATTACTAATTAAGAACACCAATGAAATCCCCCTTTGACAATTCCAACATCAGATCATTGATTTGCTTCAAAATGACAGAGTGAAAGGATTGATCTTTGCAGTATAGTGTGCCTTACAAACGACCATTTCGACTATTTGTATCAGTTGAGATTATGTTGGTTTACTGTCTAAAGAGGCGTACCTTGATGAATCGTCCTAACAACCAAACATGATGGTTCATCAAACTACAATGTGTCTTCTTTCTCTGGCAGCCCCTTCGCCTGGTCCTCATGCGACTCCAGAGTCCGGCAAATGATCATCGTCGTGATGTTCAGTCGACTCATCAAGCCATGCAGGACGTTCATTCGCGCCATTCCAGATTGTTGGTGGAGATTACCCGCACAGTTATCATAGCCACCAGGACCTGTATTCGGTACCAATGTGTGTGGTACTCTGTTTTGCCTAGCCGGACTGATCGTGCAAATGCCTGCCGCTCGTCATTCAATACCCAGCTCTTCCCAGTTATCACTGCATGGTTTGCAGCTGTATAATTTAGGCCTGTCCCGCCCACTTTGGGTGTAGTTACGAGTACAGAGGGATTTTGTGAATCATGGAATTTGAGCTGCATTTCTGTGCGTTCCTCATTGCCTATTTCTGCGTACATGTGGAATATATCCACATGATCCGCAAACTGCTTGGTTAGCCACCACTTCAGATGACGAACTTGGCCAGGAAGAGGACAAAATTGAACGGCCTTTTGTGGAAGAGGTGCACCAGGGGAGTACATCTTCATTTCTGTCATGTTCCGGAAGGAGCTCCTCTCTTGAATTGTCGTCCTGGTCAGGTCCAGGAGACTCTGCAGGTTCGTTGACAAGCATTGGCAGAAATGCCTCTCTCAGCCATCGGAAAATTGGAGAATCCACCCAAGTATGGGGTGGCCATTCATTATAGCATTGTCCAGAAATGTCATTGTGATCATCTGTGTTTCCCGACTCTAACGAGAAACATGCTAGCCACCATCGCTAAACCCTCCATGCTCCTGAAGCACCCTGTTAGGTGTATCTCTCCACAAGGGTCTATAGTTGTGCTTGCTCTTCCTCAGTCCACTTGAGATGAATGAGGAGGGCATTCTCCTGCAGTACCTGAACAAATGGTTTCCATTGGCTAGTTTAGATTCTGACCACCTCCTGATCGTCCAAAGCTTTGCAATCTGTATCATCCTGTGCGCCGCATCCTGTTGAGTTTCTTTGTCTTTGGTCTGGATAGCATGCATCAAACTCTTCACAGCTGAATACAATGCCTCTGCACCATCCTTTTCCATTACAGTATCATCCTCTTGATCATCAGGCTCACTTGAAAACAGCCACATCGTCTGATAACACCAGTCATAGAGTGAATGAAATTCTGGCGTAGCTGTGACTTGAAGTGTGAATTCAATTTTCACATTCATTGCGAGTTCCCAGCACACACTGTTCTTAGTCTTGTACCAATGGGACTCATCAACAATCCTAAAACTCCATGTACAGTAGGAGAGTTGGCGATTGATTGATGGCTTCGCGCTCGATGTTAAGGTATCATAAGTCACATGGTGGATATTCCATCTGTTTTCTGGCTCATCAATGCAGGTGCGTAGTTCCTTGTGGGTAAGATTCGCATTTTCGGTGTGCAACGAGTTGACAAGTTGGAAATCGGTTCCATGTGTCATCTCGTCGATGACAGTATTGAAGGTTTCTGCCACTCCAGGCATTGTAACCACCAGGATTGGTTCAACGGCTGATACAAGTGCTGGATGCACATGAGGTGGTGTTGTCTGGATCTCCAACAGGCGGCGGGGCTGAGAATTCAATCTCTGGAACAGAGACCACTCCCGTGCTTCACTGGCAAATGCGGGCAAAGTCGTTGTGCGCCAAAATCACCCTCTCTTCAACGGTATTACCCCATAAAATGAAAAGTTGCAACCGCATTACAACTCTCTCAGTCACCATTTTGCAAATCATTGCCACTGCAACCAAGGGGAAAGTGTTTCCAAGACCCATTTCATCCACCACCAGTGCTCCTGGCATACCAGCATACCACACCCATCTCCTCACGATGCACTGGATGGCCCATACCTGGAGTGGCAGAAACCTAGTTCCTAGCAGGCCTGGAATTGAGTTCTGGTGGCCTGGAACACGGTCATCAGTTGATTGGTGAATTGGATGCGCATTCAGCAGCCTGACTGCCTCATCAAGACACTCATGTTCAAATTCGTTGTTGATAGCGTTGAGAACAGTATTCAATACTGAGCTGGTATTTGCTGGATCAAGGACCTCCTCACCATCCTCCACTTGCTCCTAAACTTCCATTGCACCGTTGTCTGTATTTCTTTCTGCCTCAATGATCTCTTTGAGCTGCTCGAATGTATGCGGGGCAGATGTGCTCATATTCCGGCGCTCCTGAAATTCATCGCAATGTTAGGTATTTCACAGACAAGCAACCATTCGAATGAATTTATATGGATGCAATACAATCATTTCTATTCTTTCAATCAGAATTTACATTAATACAAGTATCATTCTCTTGCCCACCATCCTCCTCTCCCTCCTCTCTTCCACCCTCTTCAGAACGTTCCAAAGTGTATGTATAATGATCAGGGGTTGCGCACATCTAGCCGTAACACGTCTAGCGGGGATTACCTTCACTGGTCTGAATACGTGCTTGGCAATCTCCTTCCCCGAAGCTCTCTGCATTTCTACCAAATCATTTTCGGATTATGTCCAAGTTTCAACTTGAAAGCATTTGAAAGGCAACAGTTGAATGAAATCTGGCCATATATGTGGCCAATTATCATTTGCCCGTTGGTATATAATCCAATATACTGTTGCTCGAGTTCGTCCTGCTCCAAGGTGCACTTGAACATCGATGTTTGAATGTATGGCTCTCAAGGGCCTCTGGTTTTGTCGATGTATTCAATCTGCTTCTCCCAGTGCCTCACATCTGTATACAAGGCTTGGAGTTGTTTGGGGGCTAGAACAATATCCTTGCCATTCCACACCCAGCAAAGCGCAACGATGAATGTTGTATTTGGCAACTCGGGGAGGTCACTTCTCACATTTTTACTTGCGTGCTGGCCCAAATCCATCGCCAGTTGCTGGTTGCCTTGCCTTCTATTTCTCCTCACCTCCAGAATTTCGCTTGCACACTTCTTCAAACCCATCTCAACCCACTGCCATTGAATCCATTCAGCATTATAGGAATTATCCAACAGCTGCCAGTTCTCCAATGTCTCCAAAGACAAAGCAACTGCCATCTCCCGGCGGAGGGGTCAATCTCGAACCTGTTTAAAATGGTTCTGCCCCCGGATAATGGATCAATGCTTCTTCTCCAGCAACCCAGCCACCCATACTTTCTTCCACTTGTTGAATGCACTGTAGTTGGCCTACCTCTTCCCTTTGGCAAATTGCTTCAAGGAGAATTTGTTTTGCTTCAGGCTGATCGGCGGTTTGCCATCTGCACCGCCCAACTACGGCAAATTGTCGTGCTCATCATTTGCATCAAAATTGGCGTAAGAAATCTCCGGCGAAGGAGGCAAGTCTAGAATCCTTGCGACATCTGATATCCATGTGTCCACAGGTGGCTCGAATCATTTCGTTGGGAGGCAAATTGAGTGACTCCTAGGTGTGCTGGATGGTGGTTCGGGTGGAGGATTAGGGATGGAAGAAGTTGGCCAATTGACTAAATGGTTTTCCGGCAGTCCTGGAGGCACTCTCGGTGCACCTGGAGATGACAGCCCCTTTCCTGGAATCTGCGGAGGGGGGAACATTTGAGACCCACCATAACCACCTTGGTGGAGGTCATATCCTTGCCACTGTGGCCCACAACTTGGATATCTTTGGCTTGTGCTGGTGGTGGGTTGCGAACTTGGTGTCATGGTGAATGGAGAGTGCTGACAAAACAGCGGAGCACTGGGAAATGGCTGCTGTGAAGAAGGGGAATCATACCCATGCAGCGGTTGATATTGAATGGTTTGTTTCCCAAATCGACTGTCTTTGCCAGTTTGTGAACTATGTTCCAATGGTCCTGAATTGTCTTCATGGCTTTGTTGCGTGCCGAATAGGCCACCCTGTGGAGCCATATTTGCTGTCTTCTATGGATATTCATTCGTCGACATGTTCTGTAAACAAAGATGGTGGTAATCCACTCTAGATGGAAGAAGTGATAAAGAATAAATCGGAGTATGGTTCAGTATATTGCGGGTAGCAGTAACCTTCCGCGGAATGAAGGGATTGTAATATCCCATTCTGTTGTCACGATCTGTAGTGTTTCACTCCCCCTTTGTTCTATGAAACCAACCTAGCTGCAAAAAAAGAACCTTAATCACACACTTCCCGCCTTTCTTTGTTATATGCTCGAATTCATATACACAGGTATTCGATAGGTGCTCACCTTTGTACGCTTCTATGACTTTACAGGTTATAGAAGGGATATGATAAGATATCTCCAGGAACCCATCAAGAGCTATATCCAGTATGAAGGTTAGCATGACTGGGGATATTACACATAAGTTGTGCATGTATGACCTTGCAACCTCATTCAATAGGAGGCCTGTGAGTCGAGCAGCAACAGTGCTTGCTTTTTATTGAGCTCCTTGTCAGAACATCATTTTTCTCCTCAGGATCCACGCTGCAGTCAAAGATCATTACTGATGCAACCATCCTATCAGTTCTTAATAATCATTGCACGGGCAGACAGCTAGCTAGGAAACACACTTATTCATTGAATCATGACAATCTACCTTCATTATTGGCTGCTCGGAGGCCCGAGTGTAAGTATAACTCACAATGCCGCAATGACATAGTATATTCTTGTTGGACCGATCCTGGCGCAGAGGGAAGCGTACGTGGACTTATGGTGCAGCTGCCAAATTGGTGATGCGTATACTGACTTGTCTATTCATCTATTTGACACGTACACAAGAAGTAGAGTGAATGCAGCTCCGCCGCTCAACCTTAACACCACGTGATGACCACACTCAAAGTCCCCTCAACACTCCTCCAGGGCGGTATCACGACCGTAAAAACTAAACCATAAAGAAAATCTAACAAGATAAACCGTGCCGAGCTCCTCCCAAGCAATCATCCATGCCCAACGCTCTTCCGAAATGATTATCCTCCCAAGAAATGAAAAAGCTCAAGATCCCATCTCCGAAATCACATCTGATTCGCAGCACCATGTCGTCCTCGACTGGTCAGTCGGCTTCTGCTTTCTCGAACTCCAGTCGACCGCTCCTCCGACGGCGATGATCAGTCCGGCTTCTCCGATGAGAGCCCGCAGTTGCTTCCCATGCACTCCCGAGATTCCCGTCGAGACCTGCCAATTCTTGTGTGAAAGATGACTTCTTGGATTTGTCGATCACTACTGGTGGATCTTCATCATCCTCATCCTCACTCTCATCGCTAGAACCCGCACGATCCATCATTTGACGCGCAGGACTACCACCTCTGAAATTTCCTCCTTTGGAATAACGGGCGGCTGCTGCCAGTGGTCAGTTGATTGCGGGTGTCGATCCGATTGGTATCAACATTACCTTTGTCTTTGGCTCCTCCAGCTCCAAGATGTCCGTATAGGTGTGCTCATTCGGAATCGCATTCGGTGCTGTGTATCGCTTGTCCCTAGATACATCTCTCGACCGATGACCCTTTCTTGCAACCTTGACATCCACATCAAACCGGAATAAACCTCCAACCTGTGGTGCCACGGCAACAAGACTTCCTTGACCTCCGCGACCAGTCCCCATTGCTGGTGCGTTGTCATATATCTTGATACCGAAGCCATTGACGGGGACAATCTGTAATCCCCTTTCCATAAGCCTTGATTGGGAGACCGAGTTGTGTGCCCCTTCCACATGCAGGACATTCCTCACAACTACTTCATTCACTCGGCGGTATCCTGGCAGCCGAAAGCTCAATCGTACATCCCCATGTCCGATGGCCTTGCCCGCTACCCTTCCCCCAAAATCGCGAATCTCCCACTCATCCTTCTTGGTGAATCTCGTATACCGAGCGAACTTCCTTCGATCTCCACAAATGTGAGAGGTTGAGGTACAATCCAAATACCAACTCTCCTTTGAAGGGGCCGTTTTTCCGCCGGTTTCTGTCCCCAGTAGTTTTCGATCGTAGTCGTCACCTCCGCCTAATCCCTGGCGGCGGCGGTGATGGTATCATCCTTGGCCTTGGCCGCGGTCTCGGTGCTTTCCTTTGTGACGTGAGAATCACCCCGTTTCATGCTCGGGCAGTTCCTACCCTTATGCCCTTCCTTATGGCAATAGAAACACATCGGTTGACTTTTCCTGTCGCCCTGATCCTCGTCAATCTGATCACCTCTCCCGCTCTTCCTGCCTTTGCCTTTTCCTTTGGCATTTCCTTTGGCATTTCCTTTGCCGTTTCCTTTTGCGAACAGTAAGGCTTCCTGCCCCAGGCCGTTCTCACGCTTGATCGTGGCCTCCTTCTCGACCAACTTGATCACAATCTCATCAGGAGTGAGTGTTGCCGTCGAGTTTTTGTCCATCATCAATTCGAGAAAGAACTGCCAATCATCATTCCTCGGTATTCCGCGCAGGAGGTAAAACAGGTGCTCCTTGTCGGTCATCTTTGCCAAGGTCCGAGTCGTCGCATCCTAAGTTGAGGGCTCAGAACATAGATTGTAGTCCTTCACCTTCTGGTCGATCCGTAAAGCATAAGTGTCAACATCGTCACAATCCTCAAGCCTTATCCCTAAAAGCTCTTCCCGGATCTGAAAGACATTGAACTTCAACTTTGCCTTGTATGCCGTCGCCAGTTTCTCCCAAAGTGTCCGCGCTTCCGTGATCTCCATGTACGATGCCTGCAGCCGCGGCTCCATGCCGAGCAGGATCGTCGATCGCGCAGTACCACGTTGTTTCACCCGGTCTTTGACTGCAGCCCGATGTGCCAAATTCTCCACTGCGGTTGCATCCTGCTCCGCCGGATCCTCGGGCCGCTCATCCTCCCCCATCACTATACCATAGACCTGCTTCTGCTCCAAGAGAAGCGCCATCTCCCCTGACCATTGCTTGAAGTTCGAACCATTGAACTTTGCAATCGATATGGCGGTAGAAGTCATCGTGAGGATGTCAACGTTAAAGTCGTCAATTATACTCCGCTGCTCGTCAAGACGCATCTCCTCCGTAACTCGCGATTTGTAATTACCAAAAATACGATGCTACCGGGCTCATAACCTGTTGGACCAATCCTGGCGCCGAGGGAAGCGTACGTCAAGTTATGGTGCAGCTGCCAAATTGGTGATGCGTATATTGACTTGCCTATTCATCTATTTGACATGTACACAAGAAGTAGAGTGAATGCGGCTCCGCCGCTCAACCCTAACACCACGTGATGACCGCACTCAAAGTCCACTCAACAATTCTAATGCCAATTGCGGCGACTGCAGTGATGACAAAGAAACCTGCTCTTCTCTGCTAATGACTTTCAACAGACGATGCGCATGATCATTGTGCGGGATATGATATATATATCCTGGTTTATGAAGAACGTTGATTGTGAGGTGACTGTATTGTAACCCTCTCCACCCTCATTTCGTGGGGTGCAATGTGGCTGTGATACGCTAACTTGAGTGAGCTTGCTTTCAAACCAATATCCCTGGGACTCTAAATCACCCCCAGAAGCATCATCATCATTGGTTCGAATACTTTTTCGCTGACAATTTCTCGAGTATGGTCAACACTTGCCCGAACCACGTTAAGTGCATAATCTGCCAAAAGAAATTATTTGACGAGAACCAACTGGAGGCTCACAATCAACAATTCCACTCAATATCAATGGATGAAGGGAAAATACCTGAGGGGAATTTACCACCTGCAGGCTCGGATTGACCCGAGCCATCATGGTTCGACCTTAGTCGGTGCATCTGAATGGCCATGGATGAGCTAGTCAAATAATGATCCACCCAGAGGCAATGTACCTGGTGCACCACCACCTGGAGATACTCCCGACGAAGAAACTATAGACCCCCAGAAGCCCGATTTGACATGTACTCATGATCCAATATAGACAAAGGCTGATAGGCAGGTAATTGGAGTGGATAATGCTGGGGGGAAAGCATATGGCACGGCAACTGGATTGTACAACAAACACTGCAAGAACTCAGATCAATGGAATCCTTGGCATCCATTTCAGTCAGCACATGACTTGCAACACTCTCAATCATTTAGCCAGCAAACCGAAATCTGGATAGATCATCATCTGAGGCGTGGACTGGACAGCTTCAAAATTGAATCATTTGAATCGGAAGATGCCCTGCGAAAGCTTCTCCCGCAACTCGATTTAGGGCTAGGCGATGAAAGTTGGATTGAAGATCATTCACATATCTTCAGAACATTATACTACAAGGATATTGTCTACTGTATACAGTTCCTTTTGGCACATCTCCCATTTCTGGTGCACCTCGATTTTGAACTGGTGCGCCTCACTGACTCGGAATGTCGCTGAATATAGAGTTAGATGATCATAGGCAAATGGTGGTGGGATACACAAGATCAGCTTCCTGCCGGAGCGAAGATTGTGCCAGTTATGAGTGCATCCTAAAAGACTCACCAGACAGATTTTTCAGGCAATCAGCAGCCCTAGTCACTGTATCTCACGATTAGTAAAATTCGAAATGCGATCCACCGGACACCAACAATGCGCACTTGGATTATCGTAGGGATGATTCCCTGTGCCCCAAAAGGTGCCAAAAATTCTGACGAGGCATGGCATTCTGCGGTTAGAACTGTCCTGACCCCACTCCGGAATCTTGACATAACTTGTCCCAGCTTGAAATGGAATTCTGCTGATGGATTCAACTACCAATGTTATCCCCTTTTGGCGGCCTCGGTCAGGGATCATCCAGAACAGGTCATTGTTGCTCAAGTCTCATATGGCTCATGCCCGAAGTGTAAAATTCCTAACAGTGTGTCAATGGGGCATCCCACGTTTCGACCACTTGATTACTGAAGAGATCAGGATGTTTACTTGGAGCTTCTGGACGAACCTAATATCAATGTTTTGCACACTGTTGGTGTTCATCCAATCCGAAACCAGTTGTACCAGTACCCTCTTTGCAATGTCTATCGCCTTTTGCAGCCTGATGAATTGCATCAGCTGCTCTTGGGTTTAGTTAAAGACTTATTGCACTGGCTGCTCAAATACCTGAAAGGTATAAATGTCAAAGATCAATTTGACAATTGATTCACATCGGTACCACAATATCTGGGCCTCCAGCGCTTCTCCGAATCATTCGATGAGATGACAAACAACTTGTGGCAGGGAAAAGAGATCTGGGGCATTATCAGAACACTGGCGGTGGATTGGGCTCCAATTGTTGACTGCTCCAAGGATGACGGGAAAACTGCGGCAGAAACAGCCTCTGATGACATGGTATTGGGACCAGTGCGGGCATTATGCGAATCCTCTCGAATTGTTAGCTAACAAGATCACTCGGATCGATCCCTCACAGCACTATATGATGCACTGAAGTGATTTTACAAGAAGAAGGGTACATTTCTAGAGCAGAAAATATCGAAGTCTGCGATGGCCAACTGGATGAACAGTTGCCAAGAGAATCCCATCAGTTACGATAACAAAAGATTCATAATATCCATGCTGCGACGGATGTTCAGGTGTACGCGGCTGAAATGGTTACAAGAGACAGGTGAAGGCAAATTCAGGTGCGCCAGGACAGAGCCCGACAAGCGGCAGCCATGTGGTCAGATGCTGACTGGCAGAGTGCAGACGAGCGATTGGAGCGCGAAATCCATCACGTGACACCTGTCAAATGCGAGGTGTTCAATGAATGACTTCCAATATGATGAGCAACAGTTATTGCAGGATCTCGGGACTAAGCCAACCTGTCCCAGAAGCTCATTCGCCAAAAAACATGCTACAATGATAACTACTGCCGAAGAAGAGGTTTATGGAGCGGCAAACATGACTGCCAACAAGAGTGTTGAATTTCAGATCCATCTATCTGATGCTGAGACTAAAGCCACCACCTGGAGTATCGCTGATACGGACCACATGGCGAGTCACATACCAAGACAGATTCACGGTATTTATTCGAATGAGTAGCTGCGATTCACGAAGGAATTGTCCACCTGCTTGATCTAGTTTGAAGTTTGGTGACAGGCAATTGGCATTCAACAGCTCCGGAAAACCATCGAACAGCGTATAATGCATTTCGGATATCCAAGGATGCATCTTGGGAGCCATATATTGCAGTCAATTCGGCGAATGGGTTCTGGTCACAATTTCACCACAAGAATTTCGGAACAGCTACATATTGGCAATGTGAAAGAGGCATATCAATCTACAATTAAAGTCAATTATATTCGACAGAGGCTCAAGTACAATGCCCGGTGTACGAGTCTTGTTTATATGGAGGAGACACTGTCTCATCTCGCCCTTCAAGGCTGGTATGATATTGACTCTGCAAAATTTTTCAACCTACCATCTGCTACCAATAAAGTGCACAATACTTGCAGAGCCAATCTTTTATGCATTCAGCTTTGTCAGGAAGAGCCATTTTTCCGTCCCATATCACAACAGGTACATCATTTGAGAGATACCCATGTCCATGGAGTGCGCAGAAGTATCAAATCAACCTCACTCAGAGATGCATCAGATGATTTCGGAATTCCCAACTTTGGACAGCTATTCCGGGAAGAAATTGAAGAGGACTGGGGATGCAAAGTTTGTGGACTGGTGCTCGGATATGATCAGAATGCACTCATTAACAGTTTATTTATTAAACTTCAGAATGTGCTGTTGTACTACCATCAATGATTTCACTGCCCTACATCTGTTGAGTGTCTGGGACTTGATTGCAAGGTAGAATATACCAATGCCAACCATGGGATCAGGCTTGAATCTCATAACATTTGGGTCCAATATGTGGACAGTGCCCTTGATAACACATTCCAAGGCCGTGTTCCTTCTTGATTTGTATTATACTTTAGCTGGACTCCACCTAATCAGATCCTCCAATTTCAGGAGTGCCTGTCCGCTGGAAAAACGATATCGACCTTTTCAAAGACGTACAAGAAGACTCAACCATCGAACTTACATCCTCAGGCTCAAGAATATACAGTGGTGATTCCCACAAAGTACAAAGATCCGCATGGTTGGGCTGATTGTGTTGATGGGTTCATCTGGGTTGTCAAACAAACAGATAAGATGCATATTGTACCTGTCGGAGCAATTGTTGGACCAGCACATTTGGTGGGAGAGCATGCTGCATCAGATAGTATCGATTGCGAATGGCTTGCTTATAATCATGTGCATTTAGATACGTACTGGACTGTATATCAAGTTGGAATGCCTGAAACAATGTGTGCAGGAGGAAGATAGTTGATCGAATTGTACTATTTGACATAAACATTATAAGAATCACTCCCAGAGAGCACGGCTCCATGTTCGAGGTGCACCGGAATACTCTTGGAGACAGGTCCAATTCTCCCAATAGCTCCGAAATTTGCATATTCGAATAGTTTGATTTTGTAGCATTTTGAAGACAACAGTACACTCTTCAAGATAGTCTTGTATTCTGTTCCAAAACTTCTGGAGCATCAAGGAGCACCGGGGAAGTAGTCTCTAAGCACCTGAAAGCACATCACTTTGCATTCAGCCTATCTGGGAGCATCTGGAAGCATCTGGAAGCATCAGTGTGGCTGTTCAGAGGTGCTGAGTTGTTCAGTTATAACTTCCAAACTGTTTTACATTTTGCTGATGTTATAGGTTCCATAAGTTAGAATTGATATTATACTACTTTGTTAAGTTGCAGTAATCTGCCAATCTTCCCGACTGTGTTTTTGTCCACAAACCTCTCCGTTGGGCCACACCATGAGACCGTTCTCACGCAACCACTCTGGGATTTTGCTCTGCAGATCCCACCATACAGGTGAATCACGATATGGCACAGTATGATCTTCACGGATATTCGACTCGAAGGGGCAGGAACAGTCGCAAATGGTGTGCTCTCGCAAGTCCAGCCTGATCTCTCTGCCTGTGCTCCATGAGCAATGCCCGCTGACCGAACCTGAGAGTGAACAAAATGAAAGCCTTATAATTCGAATATTGCATTGCAAGTAGTATTACATCATGAAACTGTACATAGTTGGAGGTCAACGAGATTGGCGGTGCAGATCTCCAATGTACAGGAGTAGGTACCTACTCAGAACTTTCAGGAGATAACTTACCCGGTTAAGTGATGGACGTCACGCGTCTCTCTATACGTACTAGTTCGTGATCACCACACTGGATATGGTTGGTTAGGCCCCCTACAAGAGCTGCTGAGAAAGGTTTGGTTGGACACTGCGGGCTGCTCTTATCCCTAGCTGACCCTCCAAACTGCTTTTTCCCTGCAGCTGAGGTTGTATAGCCATTGCATTAGAGACAGAATTTTGACAGTGAAATGCTTAGTATTGCTGTAAATTACTGTGAGTCGTTCAGAGAGAGTGTTGTGTGAGAATTTTGCCACAATTCGCAAAGCTCAGCAGAAGATCAGGTGGTATACACCAAGCGCACTGACTTGGACTAATATAAGATCCGTGTGGTACGGCCGCCTGAGTTTGTAACCACTACTAATCCCGGATCTAAAGCAGAGTCAGTTGTTAGTGTCAGCCATACGAAATTGGCACTTGTGCTTGTTAGAGTAGGATGTGCTTGTCAGAACAACCTGTCAGAACAACCTGTCAGAGAAACCTGTCAGAGCAACCTGTCAGAGCAACCTGTCAGAGCAACCTGCATCACCAAAATGTATTTTTGTCACTGGGAGCCACCGGTAGTGTGTGAGAGAAGGCGGAGTAGAAACTTGGAAGCGTCGATTTCAGGAGAGAATCGGACCCGAGCAGTGCATTCTGGCCGGCCTTCGGAGTAACTGGGATCTCTGATAACTGTTATGTGGAGCACAATGGCAGCGGTTGTGATATGTTTGGGAGAACCTGGGACTGTCGCCCAACCAATGCGGGAATCCCAAACTACCTCTGGGAGATGCCTGGGTTCTTATGGATATTCATTCGACGGACTGCAGGAATTATCTGAGATTCTCCCTATGTACCCCGAGCAATAAGAATACCCTCCACATATGATGCATTGATTATTGTCCATTATCAACTTCTAAATCATACTATAGTACCCAGCATCTCATTCAACATTCTATTGTTTGCATCGCTAAATTAAGGAGAACAGAAGAAAATGGTAAGTGATTCACAAATCAAAGCAGATAAAACCGAATCAATAACCCAAGTAAGCGATCGGAATGATATCAATTGAATATAGTCCCAATGTCATTGACTGAATCTCGCATCTCATCAGGGCCGACAAACACAGGAACACACAATTCATCAATAGCGCAAAGACACTGGAGGCACTTGATGTATTTCCTAATGAGTCGAGCCTGGTGAGCGGGTGAAATTGAATTCCAATGTTGTTTGGCTCGATTTGTGATATGTAAAAGGTTGGAATTGAGAGGTTAGCTCGCAGTCAATCAAAATAGAGTTTCAATGTCAATTGGATGAATTCGGAAGAAAAAGAGTTGCACCACCAGGAAAGAAGGAGTTCCTGATGTGGAGTGCAGTGTGGCCAAGGGGAGTACTGATGTTGATGGAGGAGTGAGGAATGAAATTGAGGGGAGCAAAGCCAGGCCAAGGAGCGCCGACGGGGATTGAGGAGTGCCTATCCTGCGGAGCACACATCCATGCTGAGCATCGCCGAAAGTGGAGGGACGTAGAGAGGCTGGAATGAAATAGAGGCGCTCCTAATCGAGGTCTGGGAGGGGATTGAGGAGCTCTGAATGAACTATTGAAGCGCCAATCCAGACTGAGGAGCGCCGACGGCGATTGAGCAGCGCCTATTCTAGTGGAGGAGCACCATTGGGGAGGGGGGGTATGAAGCAGCCCACCATGTGTAATTGATGAGTAGTGCAGTGGGTTCTGCAGTAATACAATCCTATCACTGTGGAAGGGCGAAATTTCCCTCGATATTCATCTTGAGAACACATAACTGTAACCTTCTTTCGAGTGGCATACACAGACAGCGCACAATGAATAGCTGCGGCCACCAGCACTAACGTCTGCGGCGAGAGAGGTTGAAAGACCTGCAATGTGGTAGGTCATCGCCCCAAGTTATTGGCAGTGAAGAACAACTGATGGTAGATTAAGTCGAAGACTTCCATCCTCGTTCACCATGAATTCTCATCGCCAATGACCTTCGAGAAATAAGAATCGTCACACAGGAGCTCCCTAACTCGGATTCAAAGCTCACTCTCTGATTGTAAATCCAACCAGTAACTACGGACACTAGTTCGATCAGCTTCATCTGCCAAACGCCCTCGAATGGTACGAATCTTTTGTTTTAACTATTGATATTTCTGTGGTTTAGTATTATCATAAGTCCAATCGAGGTGCAAGAAACAGAATGAACTCTAACAGCTTCTTGGGTTTGCGGATTGATTTCAAGAGATGGACCACAGGACAATTGACACACAGATGGTGTCCCAACAGGAGCACCTGCGAATCCCTGCTGATGATGCTGGGCTTCAATCGCGAATTTCCAGGCTTCGTCAACCATTGAGTACTTCATATTGGAAATGATTGGCTAGGGAGTCATTATGAATATGATTGCCTCCATCGACCTATTCACTACCTCAACAGTCGCCTTTTGGTGTTGAGGAACGTTGTGATCTCCACCAGCCTTTGGTGGTGGAACATTCAGGGCTCCACCAGCCTTGGGAAGTGGGAGCGCCTCGGCGGGTACAAAGTCAGACTCGCGTAATCTGTTGATGGTGGACTTTTGGCATTTGAGCAATTGTGGTGCTATGGCCCTGGCCGGATGTCACAGATTTGGAAGTGAAGTGTGTGCAAGGACAGTATCGACACCGCTCCGTTTCTTTGGTAGTGGAACCCTTGTAGTTCGTATTGTCTTTTCACGGTGCACCTGGTCTAGATGCAGGACCTCCTGCTGGTTGTCCAAATCATCTTCTTCGATATCTGATGACAAGGTGGACTCTCCAGGGTCTTCACTTTCGTCCTCACTGATCTCCCAATCGGTATCATCATCATCCTGCTTCAAAAGAAGAATTATTGCGCGGACATTAGCAATCTCCAACTCAATACTCGAAGGCTGGGTTGGATGTTCAATCATTTCAACGGCAATGAGGATTGGCTGTCTTCTCTAATGCACGTGCAAGTCCTCTCTCAAGTTGGGCTTCTTGATTCCTCTCTGAATAGTAATTCCTCACCTGGCTGGCCATAGGTTCCATGTTGATGATGATGAAGTGAAGTTGGAGAATGTAGACAGAAGTATATAAGGGTAAATATAGTATGAAGTTTAGTAGAATAATGGGGAAATAGGTCAACAAAGTAACACTTGGTTGAGGAGGATGCAATTTGAGGCCTGCCTGGAACAAGTGACCCTCGGCCCAGCAGGATGCAATCTGTGGCGTGCCTGGAAAGGATCTGGAAGACATGTCGGCGGTTCATATTTTTATTGTCAATGCTAGTTCTGTGTTGTGATTTAGGAAGCGTCAGGTGCACCAGATTAAATGGAATCTTCATGCCCCCAAATCCCGAATGTTAGCACTCATATCCAAGTACACTATCGATGCAAGAATTGGAGGTTGGTTTAAGCCAACATGCCTAGAATTGAACCAGACGCACCTGAAGATCTCGACACACCTGAAGAACTTGAGACATTGAGATGGTTATATTACTAACTAACTCTCAGGGCTGGACATATGGAATACTGGCAAATGGGATGATCATGGTCGCCCATGCATATGACTCCGCTGAAGGTAGTTCATTGTGCCTCGTGTTTGAGCATAGGCGCGGTGACGGCGTGGCACAGAATTGTCGGTGTGTTGAAGAATCTTGCAGAACTTGGATGGAGGATAGAGTTGGAACCTTGCTGAGTGGCTAAACTTGAAGTTGCATGGGTTCAAACTGAGTGTGTTGCTGATATTAGATAAATATGAATCTCCGAATGCGGTATACCAGTCGGATAGACACCGTATTATCATGATATTTTGTTGTTTTAGGATTCTGCAGCAAAGTTAGCAGTCGATTAGGCAATGTCGTGTGCAGAAATTCACTTTCCGAGGTCCAAGTCTGCTGAATTCACAACAGGTACACAGTCAGTGTAAGAGAAGCGGGAGAATTTGGGTGTACAAAGTAGAGATTCAACATGGAGGAAGAACGGTAAAGATAAGATGAAGATTCAGGGGTAATCTAATCGATTCCAGTTCTGGTCAATGCCAAGATTGCTAGCGAATGGGTCATCAATAGTCACTCACATCAAGATGTTGCGCATAATATCTTTTATACACCGCATCATGTCATCCTAAACTCATTATGAGTCCCAGTGCTACAACGTTGACTTAACATAAATATTTGAGTTCAAAGCAGGGTATGAGAACGATATGAATGCGTCATGAGGCTTCATCTGATAGCAGAAAGACGAATAGCAGCATGCAGTTCTGGCCAATTGAGGTGCAGCAAGCATTGGATCGGCATGCAGGATTCAATTTAATGCAATGGCTGGGATTGCAGGCTTGCCTTACATTGACAGTTACTTGTACTCTCAGAAACTGCATTGTGTTAACTCGAGCTTGCATCATGATTGGTTTTTCATGCACTCATGCGATTGAATGTTAGAGGAAATCAGGTATCGACTATTGATGATTTGTATAAACCTTCCGGCAGGAACTAGCCAGTCACTAATTGAGCCACAGAGCAGAGACTGCCATTCAGATTCTATCTCTTCGAGCTCTCTTATTGGAAATAGGTTTACACAATCTATTTTAAGGTATGGGTTTTTGGCGGCCCAAACATACAAGTTAGTCAAAATGTAGTTAAGTCTGCACTGGAAGCGTTGTGAATTTAAGCATGTTCGAGGAAGTGTGGTATACCGGTGAGCGGGAGTTGCCGGTCATCTGCAGAGTCGCTGAGCAGAAGCTGGCTTTTGAGGTCACCACTCTCAAGCTGCAGCTCGATTATGGAGCTCGAATGTCAGAAGCTATTTTAGAATCTTCGACATGTGTAGGTCCGAAAATACCTCATAGTCACAAGCCAGCTCAGTGTGGTCACTTATTGCCCCAGGCTGTGTATCTACAGAAACTGTGCGGTGGACACCTTCCTCCAATGGATGGGTTGACACGGAGCGTGACAGTTATGGCATTTCAGCAGCGGCATTCACATACCGATAAAGCATAGATTCAGATATTAGCTGGGGCCGAGCGGGATAAGCCGTACCTGCACCTGAATGTTAGTGTCTGAAAGATGGACACTCTGTGTGTACTGGCAGCCACAGATTCAATGCATTCAGGAAGGAAGAAAATATGCTTCGAATTGAGCAAGATGAATCATTCAAGGGTAATGTGCAGTCGGTATACACGGTTCCGAGGTGTCCCGGGAGCGGGATCACATGTTTGTAATAAGTGGCGGCTTGGCGAAATTGGCTGTTGAATAGAATATGTGTGCGGTGTCAAATCTGAGACCATTAACCTTGACAGGAGAGTGGATCTGAGGTGTCCCTGAATTTCATTACTGAGCGAGGAAATACTCAGCTCTATTCTTCGGGTAAGCCTGGAATCCCCGAGCCGTGTGTTAAGATACAATACATCAACTGGATATTGCATAGACCGTCTTTTTATTCCTGGATGATTAGAGATATACTGTGCTGGATCAGTCTCAGAAAAGTGAAGAAGTTGATAGCGATTCTCTTTTGCAATTGACAGTAAATTACTCAGCATTGTTGATTCAGTGAATATCCCGAATTCTTTCGCAATTCTAGTGTCCTGTGCAGCTGAAATACACAAGTAACATATAATTTCAATCACACATGGAGGTTCAGGCGCACCTGAAAACTTGAATCCTATTCACTGATGTAGGTACCATAATTCCACACAGACAATCTATGAGTAGCAGTGACTGCAGCTTCGACAGATTCTCACAAAGAGAAATTTACGGCACCACGGAATTTGGCTTAGTCAACCACTACACTGGCACACCTGCTTTTCATCACATATTCGATCATCCAAATGAGGCTATGGTTCAGTTTACCAGATATCTGTTGATCATTGACTTCATCTCATAATCATTACAATAATCAACTAACACGAAATGCAATCGAACTCTTACCAATACTCCTTGACTCCTCCCCAGGACTTCATTCTCCATACCATTTTACTATTTTGAATCAGTTGGTGAGATTGTATTGGTTGAATGTTTAAAGAGGCGTACCATGATTACACTGCCCTAATTATTATCATTCATCCTTGCCATCTGACGGCACGAAGTCTCGATGCTGGGTAAGCTGCTTGGTATGGTCCTCCCAACACTCCAGAATGCGGTATATCATTGAAGTCGTGATGTTCAGTCGGCTCATCAGGCCATGCAGGACTCTCATTTGTGCTACTCCAGACAGCTGGTAGAGATCACTCGCTCTGGTATTATAAGCACTGGGTCCAGTGTTCAATAGTCATGTGGGTGGGACTCTGTTTGGCCCTAGTCGGACAACCCGTGCAAATGCCTGGCGCTGCCCATTCAATACCCAGAACTCCTGAGTTATTACCGCATGGTTTGGTGCTGTCAGGGTCAGGCCTGTCCCACCCACTTTGGGTGTAGTAACGAATACTGCGGGATTTGGCAAATCTTGGAATTTGAGCTGCATTTCTGTGGGCTCATCGTTGCCCATTTCTGCATACATGTAGAAAATATCCAAATGATCTGAAAAAAACTTGGTTAGTCACCACTTTAAATGACAAACTTCGCCTGACAGAGGACAGAATAGCACCACCTTTTGAGGAGGAGGTGCACGAGGCAAGGCGCTTTTAGATCTTTTGGGTTCATGCAGGAGCGCCTCATTTGATACTTCCTCTTCGTCAGGTTCGGGATACTCCACAGATGCATCGACAGGCATAGGCAGAAATGGGTCTCTCAACCAGCGGGAATCGGAGAATCCAACCAAGTATCGAGTGGCCATTCATTGTACCATGGTCTTGGGACGTCATTCCGATCTTCAGTGTCTCCCAATACCAATGAGACACATGCCTGCTGCCATCTATGTGCCCTCCACGCTCCTGAAGCACCTTGTGAAGTGTATCTCTCCACCAGCATCTTTAGTTTAGCCTGCTCTTCCTCACTCCATTCTGAATCAACAAGGTGTGCATCCTTGTTTGATATCCGAACAAGTGGTTTCCCAATCGCAAGTTTCGATTCTGACCACATCCTGATCCTCCAGGGCTTTGCAATTTGGATTATCCGGTGTGCCACATCCTGTTGAGTGTCCTGAACATCGGTCCGGATGCCATGCATCAAACGCTTCACGGCGACTTACTGTGCCTTGGCACTGTGCTTTTCTGTCACAGTCTCATCCTCTGGATCTTCCGGCGCACCTGAAAACAGCCACATCATCTGGAAACACCAGTCATAGAGTGAATGGAATCCCAACGTTGCAGTGACTTGAAGTTTGAATCCAATTCTCGCATTCATTGCAATTGGCCAGCCCACATTGTTTTTCATCTCATACCCATGAGAGTCATCAAAAATTCCAAAACTCCATGAACTGTGTGAGAGTTGGCCGTTGCTTGATTGTTTTGCTCTCCATGTTAAGGTATCATACGACACAAGATGGATACTCCATCGGGTTTCCGGCTAGTCAATAGTGGTGTTCAGATCCTTGTGGGTGAGATTCGCATTATCCACATGCAACAAGTGAATGAGTTTGAAATCGGTTCCATATGTCATCTTGTCCATGACACTTTTGAACGTCTCTGCAACTCTGGGCATTGTTACCACCAGGATTGGTTCAAAGGCTGATGTAAGCGCTGGATGCCCCTGCTGTGGAGTTGACTGCATCTCTGAGAGGCAGTGGGGCAATGAATTCTGTCTCCACTACAGATACCACTCCCATACTTCACTGATGATCCCAGGAATGTGGTTCTGTGCCAGATTAGTCAACTCTCCAGACGTATTCCCCCACAAAATCGACAGCGGTAACCCCTTTACAACTTTCTCAGTCAACAATTTTCATATCATTGCTGCCACCACTGAGGTGAAAGTTCTGCCAAGACCCATTTCGTCCACCACCAGCACTCCTGGCATATCAGAATCCCAAACCCACCTCCTCACAATGAACCATATGGCCGAAACCTGGTGCGCCAGAAACTTTGTTCCGGGCAGGCCTACACTTGAATTCTTGTGGCATGGAACACGGTCATCAGTTGATTGGCAAATCTGATGGGCATTCAGCAGCCTGACTGCCTCATCAAGACACTGGTGTTCAAATTGGTTGTCGATTGTGTTGAGAACTGTATTCAATACTGAACTGGGATTATCTGGATGGAGGTCCTCCTCGCCATCCACTTGCTCCTGAACCTCTCTTGCACCTTGGATGGTCTTCTTTTTGTCCTCAATGATCTCTTTCAGTTGCTCCGAGGTATGTTGTGCTGATGGGCTCATACTCTGGCACTCCTGAAATTCATCGCGATGTCAGGTATTTCACAGACAAGCATTTGGACCCAATCAGTATGTGGAATACAATCAATTCTATTCGCTCAATCAGAACTTACATTATTACTACTGTCAGTCTCTTTCCCACCTGCCTGCTCCTCCAATACTCTTTCATTTTCATCGGAAACCCACGAAGTCTAAGTATAATGATTAGCAGTGGGGCATAACTAACCATAAACGGGGTAGCAGGGATTACCTTGGCCAGTCTAATTACGTGCTCCACAATATCCTTCGCTGTAGCTGCCTTCATTTGTACCAAAAATCCTTTCACATTGTGTCCCAGTTTCAACTTGAAGTCATTACAAAGGGAACTGTTGTATGAAATCTGACCATATAGAGGGTCATTCAACATTAGCCCCGGTGCGCACAATCCCATATACTCTTCGTCCAATCCTTCCTGCGTCAAGTTGCATTTGTATATCGCAGTCAGACAGTATGGTTCTTTCTGGTGACAATTTTTTTCGATGAAATCACTTAGCTCCTCCCATTGCCTCACATCTGTGTATGAAGCTTAGAGTCGCATGCTGGATAGCTAGTCATTGTTGCCGTTCGGCACTCAACGAACCACAACCATGAAACTTGTATTTTGCAACTCTGGGAGGTTACATCTCGCTGTGTTGGCCGCGTGCTCTACCTAATCCGTCGCCGGTCGCATGTTGACTCGTCTTCCTTTCTTCCCCACCTCCCGAGCCTCGATCGCACATTTCTTCAAAAACCTCTCAACCCACTATCGCAGAATCCATTCAGCATTATCGAAATTTTTCAAAGGCAGCCAGGTCTCGAAAGTCTCCAACATCCTGCAACTGCTGTCTACCAGTGCAGGGGTCCATCTTGAAGCTGTTTCAAACGGTTCTGTCCCCGGATAATTGACCGATGCTTCTTCTCCAATAACCCAGCCACCCATACATTCTTCCACTTGTTGAGGGCACTAAAGTTGGGCTGCCCCATCCATTTGGCAAATTGCTTCAAGGAGAATTCCGTTTGCTCCAGGCTGATTGGGGCGTTGGCTTCGGCCCCGCCCAAGTCCGACGGATCGTTGCTCTCATAATCTGCATCGTTTTCATCACAGGAAATCTCTGGTAATGGAGGGAATGTGGCATTCTGTGCAACATCGGTCCTGCATGGTTCTGCAGATGGCTGAAATTGTTCTGTTGGGAGGCTAATGGGGGGTCTCCCAGGTGCGCCCGGAAGTTGTCCTGGCGCAGAAGAGGAAGAAGATGTCGGCCAAATGACTGGATTGTTTCGTGGCGGTGCTGGAGGCACTCGAGGTGTGCCTGGAGCTGACCGCCCATGTCCTCTGAATTCCTGAGGGGGGAACATTTGACGTCCACCATATCCTCCTTGGGTGAAATCAGATGCTTGCAACGATGGCCCATAACTCGGATATCCTTGGGTTGCAGTTGTGCTTGGTTGTGAGCTTGGTGTCACGTTGAAATGGGCATGGTGGTAGAACTGGGGATCGCCTGGAAATGGTAGCTGCAAAGGCGGGTCACTATACCCCAGTGGGGAATGAATCGGATTCATGAGTTGCCCGAATTGAGTGTCTTTGCTCAGTGTATTTCCTGCAGTATTATCTAACGCTGCCAGATTGTCAACCTGGCGGTGTTGTGAGCGGAACAGCCAACCGGTTGGAGCCATATTCGTTTTCTTCAGCGGAGATCCATGTTGTACGGTGGCGTGCGCTCGAGTAGTCGAGTGTGCGCTGGCGTATGCGAAGGGGAGTCTATTGTGTATCATATGACGAGACATGTCGCATCGACATAAGGTCGATCGATGACTAAAGGTGCTAACTACAAAAGAGGCAAGTTACATCATAGTCCTTGGCATAGTGATATCCGTACTTCCAATCAGCTCAACACTCCTCCAGGACGGCTATCACGTCCGTTTCAAACAAAAAACAGTAAACAAAGGAGAAGAGGAGCCAATCAAACAACGTGGATCTCCTCCAAACAAACGTGCCCAATCAATCAATTTGCTTTCCGATGGCATTCCCGATGCCATTTCCATTTCCAATTCCGGTACCATTCCCGCGACCATTTCCGAGCGTACCGAGGCCATTTCCGAGGCCATTCCCGAGTCCAATTCCGATCATTCCCATCGCAGCACACTGCTTCAAGAAGGCGGTCTTCGGCAGTGGCTTTGTGAAGCAGTCGGCGAGCATCTCAGCAGTTGGTACGTAGCTCAAGTCGATCTCTCCATCTCTAGCCATATCTGCAGCAAGATAGTACATGGTCGCAATGTGTGCAACTGCAGTTCCGCGGTAGATTGTGTTCTTGATGCTCGCGATCAGTGACTGTGAGTCGGAGAACACGTGAGGGATAGTCTGGATGCCGAGCTCGTTCAAGAGATGCGAGATCTGTGTGAGTCTCATACAGCCTACTCCAAAGGCATAGTATTCGGCATCGGTCGTGGACTGGGCAGTCGACTTCTGCTTTCTCGATCTCCAGTCGACCGCTCCTCCGAAGGTGATGACCAGTCCACTTGTCGATTTAGAGTCATCCAGGCATCCAGCATAGTCCGAATCGACATAACATCTAAGTGCGCCTTCTCCTTCTCCTTCTCCTCTGAGCGTGCTTTCTCCAAGTGCTCCTCCGAGTGCTACTCCGAGTGCTCCTCCGAAACGCAGTCGCCAGTCCTTCGTGCCGTTGAGGTACCGAAACACGCGCTTGAGAGCGACCATATGCTCATTGCTCGGGTCGTGATTGTACCGGCTGAGAACTCCGATGGCATATGCGATATTGGGCCGAGTGGTGGTCATCGCGTAAATGAGGCTTCTGATCATCAGTTGGTATATGGTCGGATCGCAGGCTTCTTCGTTGGGCTTCCTCTTGTGAAGCTTCATTGCCATTGGCGTGGCAACTGGTCTGGACTCGTCCAATCGGAACTTCCCCAAGATCGTCCGAATGTAGCTGAGCTGATGGATGTCGATCGTGTGATGCTCCCAATTGCGTTCGACGTTCATGCCGAGATAGAAGCAGACACTCCCGAGATCATGCATCCGGAACCTCTTCTTCATCTGGTCCTTGATCTGCCCAATCAAGCCCTCGTTAGCAATGATAAGGAGATCATCGACGTACAGAACGACCGCGGCAACGACTATGTCTTGATCCTTATTATGGAGCACGAACAGTCCTCCGTCGACACATGATGCCTCGAATCCAATCGAGATCACGAAATCCTTGAAAGTGCCATACCAGACGTGCGAAGACTGCTTAAGGCCATAAAGAGACTTCCTCAAGCAGAGTACCAGCTCCCGCGAAGTCTTTGACCTTGGATCGTAGTATTGGCTCCCAGAGACCAAACAAAGGTATCCCTGCGGCCGGTGCATATAGATCTCTTCTTCCAAGTCAACACCCTAGAAAGCCGTGCATACGTCCATTTGATGGATCTCGAGATCGTACTTGGCGGCGATGGCGAGTGCCAGCCTTACGTGCCCCAAGCGAGCAGTCGGTGCATACGTAGCCTGGTAGTCGATGCCTTCGATTTGGTGATTTCCTCCACAGACTAGCCTGGCCTTGAACCGCTGCACATTGCCTGCTCCATCGCGCTTGATCTTGTATA
>Ga0307512_10000451_pt1 | contig 60212 bp, 65 predicted proteins | sample 14_EM_MG_FD_200267 | JGI IMG/M metagenome (GOLD analysis project Ga0307512, IMG submission 200267) | Populus trichocarpa ectomycorrhiza microbial communities from riparian zone in the Pacific Northwest, United States - 14_EM | ecosystem: Host-associated > Plants > Roots > Unclassified | place... | reverse complement strand
GATGCTACACTATGCGCTTAACTCATTTGGAGGCGCATGATGTCCCGCTGGCAAGGTACATTCTTGTGAAATCACTGTCACCGCAAAGCCCGATACATGGAATGATGTCGGGGAACGGACAGTACAGCAGTGGGGGGAAAAAATTATGCAGCTTCGTTTGATGCATCACGTAATGTCAGTGAAACATCCAGTTTGGTGAGCGAATAGAGAAAAACAAAATGAGAAGTTTTTTTTTCTGCTTTCGATCTTCTGCTTCTAAGTCAGGACTGAGCGTTCCAAAAAAAGGGACAGCGCGATCACGTGACGGGGAGACACTGACCTGACATTCCAGTCAGACCTTGGTTCGCGTGGATCGCGTGGAGCGGACCTTGCTTTGCCTCCACACCTTCGACACCTTCGCCCTTCTTGATCAATCTTTCACTTCGTTATTCATTTCCTTTTCACTTCCTTTTCACTTTCACTTTCACTTTCACTTTCATTTTCACTTTCTTTCTTTCTTTCTTTTCATGAGTGGCCACGGACGCGTGCTACGGGTCTGTCAGTCTGTTTGGTGTTGTTTGGTTGAATGTGTATGCGTGCTTGTTTGTGGGTTGTTGTTTGTTTGCTGTTTGTTTGTCCCGCGCCAACGAGGTAGTTTACCTGAGCTGTATTACATAGCGTAGTTGGCTCCATCACTCCAGTAGTCGTTGGCCAGCCGTCCAGGGGTATTACAGCACGATTTTCGCCTGTGGTTGGCGCAGACGTCGTGCATGGAGGCCCTGCAGGGGTCAATATTGCATGCATGCGCTATTGTACCGAATTTGCATTGAGCCTAGAGGTAGATTTGGCTAGTCAGCTACCGCTATTAGGTCGGCTTTCAGTGAAAAACTCAAGCCGACCTCAAGCCGACCTCACCCCCGGTGCCGCCGGAAAAGAACCCTGACGACCAGGGCTCGCGGCCTGCGCGGCCAACACAAATGGTACTTGAGTTACAGCATCTGCTGAAATGTATCCAATTAATCGAATGAATGATAGAGGTACGGAGGTACAAGTACGGTCGCGTGGCGCAATGACGGTGGTAGAGAGGGAAGGTGTGCTTGGTACGAACATTACAAGATCAATGCTATCACAAATATTTCTCGCAGAGACAAGAAGGAACGCTATGCTAGGTATGGGATTTGACGTCAAGTCATAAATAGCGTAATATATTACACCTGGTCGCAGACCTTGAATAAATTAGGTTTTCTTCTTGAACAGACTCTTTCTTTGTGGCTTGGATTCATCGTCACTAATACTGATGAAAGACGACTTCCAGCCTGACTCGGAGCTGCCAGCTGAACGTAGATGGCCACTGACGCCATCGGATCGTGGCTCCTGCCTCTGCTTTTTCGACCAGACAGGACGGCGAAATGAAAGCGCGCCAAAGCCTGTCGGCGCCATGTCAATGCCAAGACGCGAGTCGGGCCTCGCATCGTCATCTGCTGCAGGCTTTTTGAGAGCCGCTTGAGTCCCTCGCTGCACCATACGCGCGAGAATGCTCGCTTTGTCAAGGGTTTGGGGAGGGCGCGGCTCCGGAGCTGGTCGTGGCGCTTCGAAGGCTCCGTTATCAACGAGCGAGAGCCCGACGCCCTGGGTGGAAGAAGGGAGGCCGGGTGCGAAGGACGAGCTTTGACGCAAATCTGGTGTCGACCCAGTGCGGCGCATGAGGGCTTGTGTAGGCCGTTGGCGTATAGGGTACGAGTCCTTCCTACCGTGACTGGGGGGCATATGAACACGTAGTTTAGAAGGTCGAGGACTTGCGTTGCGTGAGTACGCCCCTCCCGGAGAATGACCAGAGTGAACGACGGGAGCGCTTCTTGTCCCGGTGGACGAGACCTGGATGCCATCCATGTCGTGCCCGCCGTACGGCTCCCTGGCTGGTGGTGCGGTGCGAGGTGCACCCCTTGGTAACATCGGGGGGTCCATATCAGAGACAAGGGGAGAATAAGGTACGTCCGGATGACGATATGCCCTGTCACTCAATGTCCGGAACCGACCCCCCGTGTACGATGACTTTGACGATATAGACGCAGTCGCAGAGGCCGATCTGTGCAACTGACCTCGGGAGGACGAGTCAGACGCCGTGGCCTCCTGAAGTGTCATCGCCCGCTGCCGCTGGAACACTGGGCCATCATCGCGGGACAGGAACTCGCGTGGCGAAGTGGAATCGACCGCTATACGCAATCCGGGCCTGCGATTTTGACCATCTCTAGTTCGTTTGCCCTCCATGCGTCTTGTGTAGGAATCCCCACGTGGCCTGTTGTAAGGCTCAGCTACGCTCTGACTATACGCCATCTCAGCAAACTCAGCCAGCGAGCTAGTCCCGCTGTCATATCCATGACGAGCTCCGATGTCTCCGGTCGGCTCCGCGCTGGCCTTTGTACGAATTGACGTTGCTTGGTGCTGAAGGCCGTCGTGCAGAAGATCACTGTAAATGTTCCATGGTTGCGAAGAGCTTTGGCTTGGGGGGAGCGTGCGTGTGTATTGAGAACGGCCAGAATCGAGTTCAGTCGCACTGTGTGATCTCTGTGGGCTAAGATGGTCCACTGGAGGCAGCTTCGCAAGCACAGGGTCCCCTCGATCGTCCTCAACTCGCATTGGATTGCGCTGTCGCGAAGGGTCAGCGGCTGAACCCTCCGGGACGGATGCAAGGCGTTCATCGCGCACAAAGAAGGGCGAACTGTCGCTATCTGACGAGGATAGTTCATTGCTTGCCGAGCCGCCAAAATCAACGTCGGGACGGAGGTCGAGGAAATCGGGAAGGAAATCCTGCATCTCCTCGATGCAAACGGAGGCAGTAGTCACCGGATTTCGATGGTCGGTCACTCTGGAGCGTAGACTAGTGTGACGTTCGGGGCATGCGGCATGCGGATTGCCGTAGAGAGATGGCGATGATTGACGTTGGGACATGGATGAAGACGACCGAGAGCGAGCATACAAGTCGAGGAGGGCCGCGGTATCTCCGCTTGTCAACAAAGACTCCTCATCAGAAGAGACTCGCGCTCTCTCAGCGCGAATGATACTGAGAGCACGCAAGAGGTCCGCTTTCGAGTACCCGCCATCCAGGGGTTCCAAAGTTGTGGTTACCGAGGTTGTATCAAGGTGGAGAGGATTGTAACCAGGTTGACCAGCGCCACCTCTGATTTTGTTAAACCCAAGGGGACTAAACCGGCGATCAGACGGAATAGAGTCCGCATACTCTGAAAAGTCGCCGAGATCATGGGAACGCTGGTCCGAATCAGGAGAGATAGTAAGGTTGCGTGTCTCGGTGAAGACGTCTTCTGCGCGCCGAGCGAGGAACTCCCGGAAAGCTAACAGCTCATCTGGAGACATGAAACAGTCGTCACGTGATCTCGGGGAATCTGCCAAACGGGAATGGGAATACAAAGCGGGATAAGGCGCATCCCCTGGCTCAGGGGAAGCTCCTGCGACACGATGCCCGAACCTGCGCGGTAGCCGCTCAGAAGCGGACGAAGGACGTGATGGCGGAGGAGTGGGGGACAAGACGGATTGACTAGGTTGACGTGAGTTGTACCGAGACATCGAGGATGGCGGGCGCTCTGAAAGTTCGCTTGCAGTTCGACGAAGAGGCGGGTGGTGTCGAAGCACCGAATTCAGGGATTCTGATGCCGACGATGACGTGGAACTTGCTACACGATGCAAGCTCCCAGAGGCGGAAGGCTCGCGCGACAGCAGAGACGCGGACCTGTACCTACGGAAGGGAACAGATGGCGGTGTTTGCATGGAGGGACTGCGAGGGGACGGGCTACTCATCGGCGGTAAGAAACCTCGAAAGCATCAAAAAAAAAAGGCATAAAAATTCACCTGCTGCTGTTGCTGAGACTTGGTGTTGCGGGAGAGGAGAATTGATGGTATTCGTCGGGTGACCGCCGGGGGTAGGCGATTTTGAATGTGTGAATACTGGTAGTAGGGTTGTAATGCTCCATTACCAAACCAGGGTGGCTGCAATTGGAAATAAGGCGAACACTTGTCAAATCCAAAATGCCTAAAACCCATGGACGGAGTACGCACCCGCGTAAGATTCGAGAAACGTGGAGGCAGGCATCAGCGGTGTCGCCCTCTTCTTCTAACGGGGGCTCCTCGAGCACCGTCACTGGAGCAGTGTCGATTACAAGGGAGGCAACGCTGGGACTATCTCTGCGAGTGACGTGGTCTTCAGGACGGTAGATATCCGAAGGGAACATCTCTAAATGGAGGGAAATTTCGCTGGGCACGTGAGGGAAGTCGTGGAGCTTTGCGAGCAAATCCTCCGGGGCAGAGCTGTCCGAGCTGTGTTCAACGAAAGTCCACGTCAGACAAAAACGGCGCAGGTGGCACGACCACGTTTTTCAAGGACTCACAGCAAAGAGTGTCGGGAAATGACGTCCCCACGTTCATCCGTGTTCCCGTTGCTACCCCCCAAATAAGACATAGTTCAGCAGGAGAAATTCACCGCTGATGGGCGCAGAAAGGTTCAAGGCCAGGAAGCGCCAACTTAGAAGCAACAGTGCCTAAATTCCCTGCGAAGAAAAGACTTTTAAGACCAAAAACAAGTGGACAGGCACACTAAGTTACCAGGCCAACGACTAGGCGCGGGCTGTGCCGTGCAATACCGCAGAAATGGAGCAAGGAGAGACGAGGAGGTGAGGTGACTGGCGTCGAAAGTGAAGGAATAGGTGTGCTCAACACTCCCCCAGACTCAGCACAGTTGGCGGAAGCGTTTGAAGGGAAAGAAAGCTTCGCGAGAACCGACGGCAAATTCATCCCCAAATATCGTACACTAGAAGAGCCGAAGCCCGCAATTCTGCCCTAAAATCGAAAGTCTGGGAAAAAAAATAAATCAATGAGACACGAGTTTGTTCGTTTACGGTAGTTGAGGCGGCCATCAAGGAGCTTTTGAAATGCCGTAAGAGACATTCCATCATCATTATGCGCGAAGCGCACCCGTTAACCGGCGCTAAACGCGTTCAATTTGAATGACGGTATCATGCCAACGCCAGTCTCACTCAAGTCAACGCAAGTCTCACTCAAATGATCTCACACATCAATCTGCGCGAAATGGAATGAACAAATCTGACAGCGACGGGAAAATCTGACAGCGACGGGAAAATCTCCTCTAGCCTGTAAGAAATAGAAAACAGCCGTTCAACAGTCTGCCCAACACGTTCGGCACTCTAAGACACCATTTATCATTCACGGGATGGCAGCATCTCAGGCAAGCGAACCCTATAAATCATACGCATCTAAGGGAGACGACACAAGAGATAAAAACTTCACTGCTCACCATGGGATCCCAAAGGGGAAGGATGATCCTTTCGTCACCCTCGAAAACCTTCACAAGCTCCTTGGGTGCCAAAGTCTTGGGAATCACCACCTGGTACACAAACCTGGGGGCGGAACGGGAGTTGGCGGAGGGTATCACTAAGGGAACATGGATAGACGTTACTGGTCGAACCACCGATCAGTCATCACATAGAATCCCTTATCCCCACTGTTCTCTCCCCACGAATTCTCAACCTTATAACGTACTGGCTTGCCGCTTTGGGGATCGATGTGAACACCAGAGATGACCATTGCGTGTGTCATCGCAGAATCATTGGTGCGCAAACGATCGGCTTTAGAGAGCGAGAGTGATATGTCAAAAGCGTTCTTCAATACAGTCGGCGATCACTGTCAGCAAGTCTACAGGAACCGAGCGGACACCTACCTCATACTCGAATAACTCGGTATCCATAATTCCAGAACTGCCTTCCGAAAACTGACCGACGTCGCAGCCGAAGAAGACTGGCTGGCCTGCTTTCAGCGACTAGCGTAAATTGATCAGCAGACTAGTGGTGTTATGTAACAGCGCCATGAGGCATACCTTTACCACAGCATTCTTCAAATTCTCGATTTCGGTGTTAACGTCTAGGTTTTGTTAGTGATGACGACGGCGAATAATAAACGTTGACGAACAGAGGACAGGTCTTCCACCCCAGACATTACCAAGTTTGTCGACCGTATAAAGCTTCGAGTAAGGATTGCGGGGATCATTGATCAGAGAGAACGAGTCGGAGACGGGATAATTCTTGTTGGAAAATGCCTAAATGGAGAAACAATGAGAATACCCCATCAGACTGATAGCACTTGCTGCGAACCGAATAGAACTGCTTTGCGCTTCCCTCCCATCGCCCTGCTTTCCCATCCTTGTCATAGTAATCCCAAACGAACTTATCATCTGGTTGAGGGGGAACGCCCAGGGTCGCGCTCATCACGCCATAAACATCTCCCAGAAGCTCTTCTTTCTTGGAACGAAGCGCAGCAAGGATATCACCATCGGACAGTTTCCCTGCATTACGCAACGAGGAAGAGAGGTTGCGTAAGATGAGGGCGTGCTCGCGGAGCTTGGTCTTGAGTAGCTTGTTCAAGGGTCCAGTTAGCGATGAGTGAGTAGACTCAGGGTAAAGAGGTTGTGGGACCACGCCGTAGTTCTATTGCAAAATAAAGACTCTATCAGTACGGACCTCCCAGGAAGCATGGTTTGTCACCTCAAGTAAGTTGACAACCATGTCCCACTGTCCGCCATCACTGATCAAGTCGCCCGCGAGGGGATTAATGAGGCGATCGTCAAGTGGACGTCCGGCTTCCTGAATGGACAGCTCAAGATAGTAATTGGACTTGTTCAGCTTATCCCAGAAAAATAGGTAAGACTGCAAGCTATCCTCAGTACCGTCAGGGTGACTAGATATATGCAGTTGTGCGTGCCTGCGACAGCTGGAACTCCTTCAGGTTGAGCTTCTTCATGATCTCGTACCGGAGGATGTTGGTCGTTGCGAAGAGCCAGCAACGACCGCTACTCTTCTGATTGGTGATAGGGCCCGTCTTGAAGTCGAGCTCGGTGTTGAAGACGTGCGCATCCGCGATGAACGGCTCGCGACGAACGAGGGCGCTGTTGATGTTCGAATGGGAGAGAATCGCGCGCGCAAGTCGCGTCTTTGCAGAAGCCGCGGCTGCAGCCTCCCAGTTGGAGACGCTCTTCAGAGATAGCGATCCGTCAGCTGAAACTGGGGCACAGCAGACAGACGGGAGGGAAGTCGTGTCCTCTTTCTCGTGGACGACCTCTTGGACGCTCTCTGCCTTGACATGCAGAGCTGGCTTGGAAGGTGCTGAGCCCATGGTGTCAGTACGTGACAAGGACAAGTGATATGGAGGTGATAGATGACGAGGTGGTTTACTGTGCGAAGCCTTGGCGAGGTGTCGTCGAAGGGCGAAGTAACACGAAGGCCAACGTACCTATTCTTGGGTTTGATCGGACGAGAACTGACAGAGACCGTGTAAAGAAGCGAGATAAGCGCAGTAAGCGCGGAACGCCGCGGTCCGATCTCAATCCGGCAATGCCACGATTGCCACACTGCCATCCCATTAACTCACTGGCAGTTCCCCCACGACCAGTTTAGCCCTTCATGAAGGGGGTGAGTACGTGGTGTGAGTCAAGATCACTGGAACACATGTTTTCTTCCGCAGTGTGCCCATAATCCCACCCCTTCTCCCCCACTTTTTTTTTGCAATCGGTCAATCTGAGTTCGAGTTGGTGCCAACACATGATGGACCTTGCGTCTCACTGGACGGGGAATCGTCTCATTTCGGACGCATTGAATCTCTAGCTCTAGCTCCAGACGCAGTCACATGGGTCCCTTGTGCATGAATTGCTGGTAGCCGTCCCCAATCCTAGGGTATCCAGGTTGTGAGAACCACCCGTCGCGTATCTAGCTGAAAATCAATTTGCGCGTCGAGCTGTCAGGCGGTCAGCTTTTGGTGCGTAAGAAACGCTAGAACGTGGCACGCTTGGAAGGAAAAGTTTAAGAGACCAGGTTCAGCTATATTTTTTTACGCCAACCCTGGGTGAAATTTCACGTCAAAGATCATGCAACCTGTCATTGTCTGGATGTAAACCAGTTGAGGAAGTACTGTATCGCCCAATCGAGTCTATTGAACGTCACTGCAAGGACAGATAAAGACAACAAGACAACAAAGGAAGACAACAACTAGAGAACAAGAAGTCCACACACCCAAAGTCTGACAGATACTCGGGACAAAAAAGTTACAAACGCCTAAAAGTCGTCTAGGAATGACCTCAGTGGTCATCAGCATGGGCGTTTCCCCACTTCACTAGCTTAGACACGCCGTCATACCAGCTCTCCACGCGACGTCCTGCCAAAACGGACATCGTGGAGCCTGTGGTTCCAATAAAGCCAATGCCAGAAGATTGAATGACAGCATCGACGAGAAGCGGATACCTGCCAATCCCGTTAGTCACATACCGAGGCAAGAGGTGCAAGCAAAGTGCGGTACCATCCACCATGCTTCTCCTGGGTGTCCTGAACAATGCTGGCGGTCGTATACCAGCCCGCCTCACGAATCGAATCCCACCAGGCTGGATCCCGCTCATCACTGAGCATGACAACGTGCCTTGGTGTGTAGCCGTGTCGCTCTTGTACTTCGTCTTGGATCTCCCTGATACGGCGCTGAAACACGGGGATGGAGGGATAGCACTCATCCAGCGGTATATCGTTACAGTACCAATGAAAATCGTTTCGGCGGGCGTGAATCGCAATGTACTAGAAGTGTTGATTGTCAATGCAAATCATATGAAGGTGGGAAACAGAGGTTCATGCTCACAGGGGGGACAGGGTCATGCTCAGGAACCTCAAATATGACCTTCAAGTAATGATCACCGATGGCCTGAAGCTGCTTCGTCCAACGGAGATGCCTGAGGACGAACCGCCAGACAGGGCCAACGTCGAAATTATATTCAAAGGGCTGTAGGCATTCAGGTGAGGGTGAGGAATCATGCATAGAAAAAAGAGGCCACGTACAGTTTGGGCACAAAGGTAATACAGATAGTCAAAACAGGCCAAATGGTCATCTGGTGGCAATACAACGCCGTGAACCTTCGATGGTTGCGGTCCTCTTTTCATGGCTTCCTCTTTGTCGGGCGAATAGAGTAGTGACGCGACCGTCCAAAAGCGAGCATGGGGATCGTGTTCGTAACCGGGGATGATCTGGATCGATGTGGGAGCCGCCGTAAAGGATATATCTAGCCGGCGGGGCTGATCAATTACTGAAACAGGCATAACGATGCATACGCACCAAGGCCTTGAAGAGTCAGCGCATTCCCATTGCGCGGTTCAGGCTCACGAGTCTGGACGGCCTGCCAGATGCTCCAGCAGCCGATATCTTCGACTTCGGTGCTGGAAGAATTTTTGACTTCGTGCCACTCGAGTACGGGAGTGCCGATGGCTTTACTCAGGTAGTCCATGTCGAACACATCGCCAAAATATATGTCGCCGGCGTCCATGCGACCGGCAATGGCGTGAGAGACGGTAAATGGGCCAATGATGGGTACACGCTCGGTCAACATTGCCATATAAATGATGTTTCCCTAGAAATGCTGAGTCTATCTGAAGGCGAGTGGAGGAAATAACTCACGTATGTGATGACATCGTTCGCTGGAGAATGCCCGCTATAAGCAAATGTCGTGAAAGTGGGGAAGGTGCTCACTCCACCCAGAGGAAATCCAGGATGTCAGGTATTTTGTGTCATTGCGAAGGTTATCTGAGTGAAAACGGATGATGTGATGGAGGGGAAGGGGTGACGTGGCGTGGACATACCTCTGAAGCGTTCGGTGGGAGGTCCTAGAAGAGCCTTCTTCCTGTCTGATATTGGGCTTGGGGTGCTTTCTCTTTCTCTCCGCGGCAGCATGTCTTCCAGGCCAAGATAGGGGAACCCATCGTATGGGAAAGGCGACGAAAGATGGCGGATGAGGATGAGGGAGAGGGCAGAAAAAACCGAACCAAGGATTATTCGACGCCTACGACGTGCGGAACTGAGACTGCAGGGGGAACAAGTAGAAATACCAATTGAGATTCTCTCCGAGAACGGGAGAACACGACTGGTTACTTACATGCCCATCTCGAGGTAAATCAGGCAGCAACTGAGTAGAAGAAAAAGGGACAACGCATTCGCGCTTTGTAGACGCCGATCCTGGCCACAAAGGTAACGAGCGCTGTCATATCAAGTCACCTTGCCTAAGTCGGTCGTATTGACCTGAATTGACAATTGACGTCAAGTCATGCGTGCCCATTTATTATCGTCCATGTGTACATAGGACAGCCAACTCCAACCAACTTGCATTACTACAATACAAGACGGATGACTGGCCTGAAAGGCCCCAGTCGATGACAAACAGTATCCCAAGCCATCGACGACGTCAGTACATGCACCGCAATGTGACCTCAGGTGTCCCTATGTTGGAGTCCGACCGGCGGCGACCTGATACAAGGATCGGTTCCCATACATCAGCGCGCAAGAGTTAGTGCGCGCGCTCACAGGTGTGGCGGCGTCCCCGGTGATGGTACTGTAGGGATGTACTCGCACGTATATTAGACTGCGCACACCACAGAATATCATCTAATTCCCTCTCATCTACGTGTGCCTACTACCCATATCCTTAACCCTCACTGTGATCTAATCAATGCCGCCTTACTCTATGCAAGGCCATGTAGTGACAGCCAGTGTCACCCACTGGCAGAGCTGTATCAGTCGACTGGAGAGTTCTTGGGTTGGTGTCAGGGTGATTTGGGGAAGTTATTAACACACTTGAGCCTGTCTGAGGGAAGCTTTACTTCACCAAATAGTAGGGGGGCCAACTCCACCAGACCATACATCACACTAAGCTACCGTGCTTCTGCGTGGGGGACTGTACACCAGTATTTTTTCCAAGTGTATAGTATGTACAGGTGTCTGACAGTCTGCTATACCCAAACTATGCATACTTACACATCATAAGGGAATGTGAACTAATCAAAGGCGTAGTTTACAATTGAGTCTAGGTGAGTAAAAAGATGGCACATTATGGACGGGTGATTTACGAATATTCTAAGTGCTCTGGGTGTCCTCAGTGGTCGTCAGCGCCTGGCCTTCCCCATCGGACCTCTTTATACACGCCGCTGTTCCAGTCTTCCACACGACGTCCTGCTAAAATGGACATCGTGGAACCCGCGGTGCCGACTACGCCGAGACCGGAGGACTGAATGACAGCATCGACGAGCAGCGGATACCTACGAATTTGTTGTTAAACACATGCCCAGGCAGGAAGCGTGAACAAAATGCATCACCATCTGCCATACTTATCGGCGGCGTCCTTCGCAATGTCGAGGGTCGTATACCAGCCCTGTCCACGAATCGAGTCCCACCAAGCAGAACCCTCCTCCTCGTCACTAAGCATGACGACATGAACAGGTATGACACCCAGTCGCTCGCGTACTTCTTGTTGAATATCCATGATACGACGCTGATAAACGGAAATGGAGGGAAAACAATCCTCCTCCGATATATCACCACAGTACCCACGGAAGTCGTCTCGGCGGGCATGAATTGCAATGTACTAGGGGTGTGTCAAGGTAAGTCACCTTGAATAGGATTTCAGGCTCATGCTCACGGGGGGGATAGGCTCATGGTCAGGGACATCGAAGATTTGCCTTAAGTAACCATCGCCGATGGCCTGAAGTCGCTTTGTCCAACGGAAATGCTTAGCAACAAAACGCCACGCAGGGCTGATTTCAAGGTTGTATTCAAATGGCTGTTGATATTCAGCTGAGGGTTCATACATGGGAAGAGGTCACTTACAGTTTGAGCACAGAGGTAATACAGATAGTCGAAACAGGCCAAATGTTCATCTGGCGGTAGTACAGCGCCATGAACCTTCGATGGTTGAGGTTCTTTTTTCATGGCTTCCTCCTTATCGGGCGAATAGAGAAGGGATGCGACGCTCCAAAACCGAGCATGGGGATCATGTTCGTACCCAGGGATCATTTGGATTGATGGGGGAGCCGCGGTAAAGGATATATCTAACACAGGGGCGGTTAATTTTTTAAATGCCCATATCAACTCCTGCTCACCAAGGCCTTGGAGTCCTATCGCATTGCCAAAACGCGGCTCAGGCTCGCGGGTCTGGGTAGCTTGCCAGACACTCCAGCAGCCGATGTCTTCGATTTCATCGCTGGAAGGTTTCTTGACATCGCGCCACTCGAGTACGGGAACACCGATAGCTTTGCTCAGGTAATCTATGTCAAACACTTCGCCAAAATAAATATCGCCCGTATCAAAGCGGCCGCCGATAGCATGAGAAGGAGTGAATGGGCCAATGATGGGTACACGCTCGGTCAACATTGCAAGATAAATAAGGTTTCCCTGGGCACCTTGAGACGAGCCGTTGGAGAGTGGAGACAAAAGAGCTCACGTATGTCATAACATTGTTGGCTAGGTTTATGTTCGTGATAAGCGGATGATAAAGAGAACAAGGAGGATGCTCACTCCACCCAGCGGAAATCCAGGATGACATGTACTTCGTATCATTGCGGAGGTTATCTAAGTGGAACGAAAAGTGTTACAATAGGAGGTGGGAGTGTGTTGGCTTAACATACCCCTAAAGCGATCTGTGGGGGGACCAAGGAGAGCTGACTTTCTGTCCCATGTTGGGGTACTCAGTACCACCGGCGGGGGTTCACTTTGCGAGACAAGGTTGGGAGGTGTCGGAGGTGCAGTATTGAACGGCAGAAAGGAGGAGAGATGGGGGATGGAAAGGAGAGAAAGGGCAGACAGAAAGGAACCTGCTGCTACTCGACGTTGGCGACGTCCAGAGCCAAGCCTGTACGGGACGGATAGAAGTGCCAATGTGAGCTATTTCAAGACTCGGGATGCGACAGCTCAATCACTTACACTGCGACCATGAGGGACGCGAATCAGACTGGTAAGGAGCGGGGGGGAAAAAGAAAAGGGTGTGAAGGGAATGGGATGGGCCACTCCTAGACGCGTTCTGGGCATTTTAGATGGTGGAGTCAAGAAAGTTGCGCCAAGTTCGGACCAATCGGTCGCTGTTTCATCCTGATTGCTGATTGAATCGGTTTACGTCATTGTAAAATGCCGATGTGTTTGTAGGTTTGCAGGCGAGCGCGCAACGGCGTGTCCACAATTAGAAGCATGGAAGTATCATTTTCGGTTGCCAAATGGGTCCGACCCGCCTCCTGTGCGTCTAAGCGTGGTAGCCCTGAGTCCCCCTGAGATAGAGATTGTGCTGTACAGCGCTGTCATCGCACTGGCACCTGTACTGTACTGTCGTTCACCTGTCCACCTCACCTTTCCCGATTTCGAACCGATGAATCCGACTTCGATCTCACGAAGCTTTGCTCTGCGGCGTTGATTCTGATTCCTAGCGACTCGGCGGCTGTCGGCGCATCACTCTTTTTCATATGTTTCTGTTCGACTACCGCGCTTAGATACCGTACTATCCTATGAGTTGTCCCAGCGGTTCAGGCCTGGGCGCGACCCGCGATCAGTGGAGATGTCCGCTAGTCCTGACGCCTACGCCACCGCAACAAAGGGCATTCCCTAGACGAAAACAAGAGATATGAGACGTTCTCGTTCTCACACATACTGTTCCGCTACATTCCCCTAATCATCCGGCGCACCCTCGTCTCCTCCCCTGCATCGCGCTTGCAATAGGGCGGCTACTCGTGGATACCGGCACCCGCGCACCCACGCTGCTCTTTACGACACATTCCCCGCGCAATGTCGTAGGATTTCGCAGGCGCAGCAGGAGACTTCATCTCAATTTCACTTCGACGTCTTTTATTATGTCGACACACGCTCAGAGCTCCTTCCCCATTTCGTCGGCACTATCGGTTGCTGACTTGATTGCGACCGCGTGGAGAGGTTTACGTCGACGAACCCGCACGGGGGTCTCACTTCTGCAGAGGTGTCAGAATTATTTTCTTCTCTCCAACCCAAACGCTGATCCCGGTTTGGTTTTTCTCCTAAGGAACACATGAAGAACTGGATCGAGAGCTTTCACAAACACGTACAGAAACTGTGGCCGTCTCGCCGAGAACGACATGAGAACAATTCAGGACAAATGATTGCGAATATGCGCTCTTTCTAGGATGACGTGAACAGCTGTGCTGCGGCTCCAGGACACATGGCTCTACAATGAGGGTAGTCAGCGAGCAATACAGTACTCTTCCATGCGCGTGGGTGAGGTCCGATACAATTTGCAACGCCGCTGTTACGTCCTTGTAGGATCTGCATTTGCGTCGGGTGCAATGTACATAAGTGAGTACAAAGATATGCGTCTAACGAAGCCACGAGGCCCATATAGGCTTAGTTGTGGCAACGAGCGCCTCGAGGACTGTCGATTGGCCTTGCGTAGCCAGAGATTCAAGGCATCGTTGAAGTCGCAGGGCAAGTTTGCGAATGTGGTCCAGCTAGTTGAAGAGCCTGATCCGGCCCAAGGGGCAAAATTCTAACTGTTTAGAGTGGTGATGGGAACTGAGAGAAGACTCGGAATGCCTGTGGTCAATGGCAGATTGACTATGGCCAAAACTCGATCAAGGCACCGGAAGGAGGGGATATAAAGGGGTGTCCCTGGAGAGGAAACGTGCCCGCAAAAGTGCAAATTTCCGGGCGTTTACGGTTGGGCGCTGACAGGACAGCGACTGCGGTTGCTAGTGCCAAAGGTGAACCGGTGAAGGGTGAACGACTAGAGCTTGACAGCAGCGTCCCTGGCGGAACTGTTATGCGCAGGCGGTCGGATTTCCGTCCATCAGTTGAATCCAGGTGTCGGAGGCGGGGCGGTGCCCAGAAGCCTCTGAGCTGAAACAGGAGTGATGGTAAAAGGAGAAGATGGGTGTCAGCTTCGTTGCCGCAGAAGCACGGGCTACGTCCTCCGCCAGAGCACACCTGAGAGCGCGTGCGCCTCCCAATTCCACAAAGTGAGGTGGCGGTGTAAGTTACGGTATGAAAATACTGTAGTCAGGTCAGGGGTGGTGAGATGTCACGCCAAACTCGCGCCCGCCGTGCGAATTCATTGCGGTCTGGCCGCCTTGAATTAAGAGAATTTTTAGTCCAAGCCGTCGAAGCCGACTTATCGTCAAATCATGATGCATGTGGCATGATATCTCCGGCCTTATGCCGTGACAGCGCTGTACAGTACTGATAGCGCACGGTCTCCGTGTCCGAAGTGAAAAAAAAATTCTGACATGGTGAGGTAGCAGAAGGAAAACGTGGGTGATCCCCCACTGGTCTACCTGAGACACTTGTCATTCCTTGACCTCCGTATTTCCACCTCGATTTTGTTTTCTCCGTCGTCTGCAGTCCTCTGCACAGTGTTCCGTGCGGTGGGGTGCACGAACTCAAACGAGTGCTTAATTAGATTTGTTCGAATATGACTTTTTGGGGGTGCCTCTATTACGTAACAGGCGAATTGATTTTGGCCATTGGCTCAACCAAGACGCATTAGAGAGGGCCGAGAAAGCTTCTCCTGCTAACTTAGATAGTACAGCCTACTGTGTTGGTCCCAAAGCTTTGAGAATAGAATGATGCTCTGTCGAAAGTTTGATTCTCTTCCAGAAAACAGCGACGTAGTCGTTTGGGACCGTAGAGCAATGGGGTCGGTGGAGAGCCTTGAGCTTGACTTGAAGCGTGGTTCAAGTCGTCGGTGCCAGTGCGGGGCTTATTCTTCAGCGCTTTAGCATTCGTCCTCCTCGGGACGTTTGGCATCGCCGTACCGCCAACCGAATCTTCGTCTTACTGTGGGTGTCCCTTGTCTTCTGTGCGCAGCAATGGAACAAATTTCTCGTGGGTTCTTTCGCGTACATAGATCGTAGATAGTTCGGCTTTTCGAGTTCTATGCCTATCAAGCGGGTCCGAGTCACCCGGTGCCTACCTACCGTGTCACACCAGTTCGTTTGCATATTAACACGCTCATACTTGTTGGGTAATGAACCATCCTCGGTTCCGGATGCCGGCCAGAGAAAATGGGCCATACGGTATTCGTGGACAGGCATGAATACGTTACGATGTGTTTCTACCAATTCCCGTTGCCGTCTCTTGAAATGGGTGACATTTACCTCTCGGTGCGCGACTTTTGAGTATCACAAGTCGTTCTATTCATTTCCATCTTCCCGTGTACCACTAGAAGTAGATTGGTGGGTAAACGCTAGCGTGGCGGGGAAGGCCTGTCGTCTGGTGGATCAGAACTTGGATCAGTCAGGAGCCGCACATCATGGCTCTGTTCAGATGCACGCCAAAGACCTGTTCGCTCCGCGCCCGAACGCTTAGAACTTCGGAGCGCGTCCTCCGCCTGCTTTCGACGCGATGCAGCTACTTGGTAGACAAACGCTCCGAGTGCCTGCGCATCCCATTCAACCTCCCCAATCCGAGCGTGACAGCCGAATGGAAACTACGCACCACGATTATAGAACCAAGGAGGATTCCATCCTTCCACCTGTCATCCGCGGGCTCCAGCGGGTCCTTGCGGAGGCGCTGCTTCGCCCTCCAGAGGGCATGCAGATCGACCCGAGGATGTAGCGAGGCGTCCGGTGAATCGAGGTCATGAGTGGGGCGGCGTCCGCGCAGCACGTCATACGAAGTACTGATGGCACAGAACCGCGCCTCCGATATCTCCGGAGGATACGCGCGAGCGATAGGCGAATCAGGATGGTAAATCCTCACGAGGTCATAATCTGCGGTGTCAGAGGGTGATGGGTGTCAACGCTGGAGGACTGTAGAGCGATCGGTAGGATGATGCACACAGCGCGACTTCACTTCTTGTTGAGATGCGCTCAGCGGGAGATGGAATATTTGATGCGGCGTAGGGTTCGAGTTGGGTGGGTATGGGTACGGGTTTGTGCTGCTCCTGGTCGTGGAGGCGCTGCGACCGGCGAGTCGGGAAACCTGTGTGCCACGCTGGCGGAAAGTAGTCTTCAGGAACGCATGCATGCAGCGATTTGGTTCGCAGAAGAACCAGCTTAGAGGACGCTGTAATGAGAGGACCGCTGTCGAGGCTGAAAAGCGCTGAAACCCAGCCACACCTGAAAATACGGAAAGCTATTGGAAGGGATGTCACGTGGTCATGGCAATATTTAGATTTAGCACACATTCCACGATGATTTCCCGTCACTCAAGCTCTTTCAAATTGCAAACGAGGCACGTATCATAGTGGCACTACTACGATACCCGACTAGCTAGACAAATCAGAGAATTCAAACATCCGAAACTCATGAAATAATGGATCCCAGAGGCTACATTTAGCTGGCGCCAGAGCTGAAGGCAAATAGTTAGATCTCGACTTCCGAGTCCGAGAGGTCAATCCTTGCTTACACTCGTTCCACAGGGCGGGGAGGGCCAGGGTCAGCGGTGAGATTCGGGAACGGGTACTGGTCGCACTGTATATGTTCTATTCGTCAGGAGTTGCGGTCTTATGAGATTAGACTTGGGCACGTACAGATTGTTCGATCTCGTCAAGCGAACAGCCAGCTGGCAGATGGGGTTTGCCACTGCGGGACTTGGGTTCGGGGATTACCTCGGAGCAGTCGACCATATTTTCCAACTTCTGACCGAGCGTCGCGAGCTTGCCCATTGCCTTGGCGAAGGAGGTCCTCATGTAATCCTCGTCATCGATGTGCTTTTGCCAATAGCAAGCCGTGCGAGGATCTATCAATGACATTGGTCAGTCATTCGCGATAAACTGAGATATTGTAGACATACCTCTGGCGATAAGATAGTCGGATTGGAGGCGCATTTCTCCTTTGAGGGCATGAGGCGCGGGCACTTCTCCCGGGTTTGATCCACGGCTACGTCATCCAGAGTGAGGAGAAAGAGATTTCCGGTGCCGCAAAAAACACCTACCCAGGGTACTCATCTCCTACGAGCAGCGTCTCGACAAAGAATTGGCTGTCAAAGACGTCGGGTGTGGAGTCAAAGGGTGATCCCGGAACAGAATCATCAACCTTGTCGGCCGCAGCAATCGAGTGTCTAGTAAGAGGTGTCAATATTAATCATGTCTCGGGAAGCCAGTGCAAATGTTACTTACGATGCGAGCAGAGCAACAACCTCCTCAGGCTCAAAGCCAGCATCCCAGAGGCGATCAAGAATTCTCGTGACATCATCTACACGTTGTTTCAGTTGCAATGACATTCAGAAATCCAGAATGGGCTTACGGTCTGGATCGGGAACTGTCCCATCCGCTGCAGCGCAGGTGGCCTCGGGACGGCCGAGCAGAAACTCAAGCCGTGGTGCACCGGCGCAGTTGCTCACCGCAACAGCAGAGGCAAAGTAAATGCTGGAGAAGTTGGTCTGCAATTAAGGCTGGGCATATCTATGACTATTATGAAACTCACAAGTCACCCGGCGTCATATTCGATCTCTCAATGAACGGTTTTTGTTTCTTGACTATATCATCAATGCCGTCGTTCCCATGATAGCGGGTTTCAGTATCGGCAAAGGTGATAATGGAACCATCGGCCCCTCCGCCGCTGCATTTAAGACTGCGTCATCTCTCAGAACTAACTGAGGAGGAAGGCAACTTACACATCCTTAAACAAAGAAAATCCAATGGCGTCGTGAAAGGCGATGCGCAAGGCAGAGTGCGCATCTTCACCGCACGTTCCGCCGTCGAAGAGGTTCTCTTGGATGTCCTTGAGAACTGGGAAGAGAGAGCAGCATTTCTCATCACCGACGACGTTCCCATCAGGGCAGGTAACACGGCGGACGAGGGCAGCTGTGATAACGGTCATTATCTTTGGTGCTGTCTAAGCGATGAATAGACCGTACCTTTCGCTAGGAAAGCCAGTGCGAGAAGAGCAGTAAAGCGCTTGAAAGACATCCTTAATGGCAGAGGAGTGGGGGTTCGAGCCTCTTGGTCGTAGAACGCTTGCAGTCGGCGTGAGGAACAACCGTATATCTGGTGGGCCTTTTATATTTCGACGAGAGTGAGGTTAGTTGAAGCCCAGACGGCCGGGCTGCAGGAAATTCACATGTTAGTAAGTGCCCGCAGGAGGTCCAAACCGGATTTTGGTCGCGTTTTAAATGGTCCTCACTGCACCCGCACACGAGAGCACGCAAGTGGCATTTAACTTCCGGTCTGCCGTGGACTGGACTTGTGGACGTGATCATTTCGGCAAAACGAAGCCGGCTATGTGAAATTTGGAACAGTCCTGGTGGCAAACTGACCGTCGACATTCCCGGGCGCATTCCAGTGGGTACATTTTTGAAAAAACTAGGCGCCAAGCATGTTGGAGTAACGAAGGGCAGATGAAATAAGTCCAGAAGACACTGCGAAGAGTTGCGAGGCCGACAACGATATTGCCCGAGCACAGCAAGTCGTAAGCCATTGGGCGGACAAGCTGTTCGTTATCCTATTCATTGGTTAGTGCGTCGCCTGAAAAACTGGGAGGTTACACTAGGGTTAGGAGCTAGTCACGTGTTCCAGTAACAAGAGGTGCCGATGCGACGGAGGGCAAGAGAAAAAACGGAGATCCTAGATTGTGATACAAAAATGCGGAAAAAAAAAAGGAAGGACGAAGAACAGTGTTGTTACTTAAGCTCCGACCTGAGGCACCATGGACAAATATACGCGTCCCGTAAACGCAGAGGTCCGGAAAGCATACCAACAGGTTCAGTTGTCGACCGATGGAGTGAGAACTGAACTGAATTCCTAGCCAATCAAGGTCCGGGTATCAATTCAGAACAGGGAATCGTCGCCTAACACTATGTGAGCGTGACTGCGCTTTGGTGTAGCGGTGGCGTGAAACATGTTGACAGGTTGGCCATCAACTCTAGAATTTCATCTAATCGGTATAGGAATAAATCAGAGGACATTGACTAGAATAGGCCATTCCTGGAGGTCTGTCCGCCTAGTAGAAGCGGCCATCGCGAAAGGCATGGGCTGCTGTCATGTTGTTAGCCGGGTTGCATTGAGCGTTACGACGTAGCAGAGGCGTCTCGCACACGTTCAGACTTCAATCCCCTCGAGATTAGTGCCCTGGAGTTTCGTCAATAAAGCATCTCGGCGGTATGAGTGCTCTGACTCACCAGCTTCGGCAGACGCAAGTACACATCGGTGCCTTGAAAAGCAACGCGGTCAGTATGATACATATCAAAACGCTGAAGGTTCTCACCCCATCCGTCCAAAGACACGAGCTCCAAGGAACCACCAAAGTACCTGCGGCGGTCGGTTTTTATTTCGTCGATATAGATTCTTGGATTTACATACCTCGCAAATATGTTACTCATTGCAAGGCCGATACCGAGTCTGGGATGGGGACCTACACCAGACCTCAGCTCAGGATCATTTTTCAGAGGTGTCCCGTCCTCGCGTTGTCGCCACTCGTTCTTCCATCGACTGACTAGCTCTTCCACAGTCGCACGCATCCCAGCAGGGCTTGCGCTTGCAGTTCGAAGGGGACCCAAGTTATCCTGCTTTAATCTTGATGCATTGCGAACGTGAGAGAAGGAGAATAAGTCAGATGGAGAGCGAATCTGAGGATTCAAGAGACCGCCACCTGGCTCGGTAGGTGAGTCGATGCTGAGATGGAAGTGATGTAGGCTGTACCCTGATCTGAGATCCGCATCCCTATACTGTCGGGCGCTGTAACCAGGGTGACCAGAATCGCAGGCAGACCTGATTTTCCATCGTGATTGGCAATAGTAGCTTGCATGGCCTAGTGAATGTAAGAGCCGACGGAACTTTTTCGTACGAGTTGCGAGCGCACATTCTTCAACAACTCGAAGATAATGTATCTGTTCAGAAGATTAGTAATATCTCAGGACTGGGAGGGAGGAACGCTGACTCTAAGTGTTCCCGAATATAAGCAAACTGTGCGCCGATGTGTCCCTCAATATTTACCTCTGGCCACTGAATCTCGTGACTATTAGGCGATCCCGAGTCGTCCGAGTCATGCGTTAGCTGGTGTAACAGAGCGCTACATCTTTGCACGCTCTTCTCCACGTTTAATCCAGTATAGATGATGCCAACGTGTCCTTCCTCTTTACTCGTTACGTAATTTCTGCCAACAACGGATTCTGACAGGGCAATATGGTGCTCCGCAAGGACACGTCGTGAAATCCGGGATACTAGCATACGCCTCATAAATGCGTCAAGCTGGTCAGGGGAGAGGTGAGGAGAAGCTAACGAAAGGCCAAGAGATAGATTTGGGATAACAACGGCACTGCGAAGGCGTGGGCAATGACCAAAGGATGTGGTATGTAAACTCACTGTTCGTCCAGGAGGCCTCTCAGGAAAGAGCAGAAACGTTCATTGTCTTCTAATGTTTCGATTCGGGGAAATCGACGGATCCTGAAGCACGTGGTTGCCAATGTTCAGTTTGTGATCAGATGGGATCAGTCGGACATACTTCTCAAACGCGGACCAGTACAACTGCCAGCGAAGAGCGGTGTAACGTCGGCCAGTTGATCATGAATGATGTATCTCACCTCGTACACCTTCGTAACACCCTCTTGCATAACCACGGCATATGGAAGGGCCTGTAGGTCCCGTATTCTGTGCGCTATGCGCACAGGAAGCTCCGTGCGGACATAATTTGCGCTCTGAACGGATATTCAATGGGGAAGAGTCAGACCAAACGATGACAGACCTTAATGAGACGTTCTTCATTCATAAATCGTCCAAAAAAGACCTAAAAGGGCATGAACTCTTACATGATACTCTCATCTGTAAGATAAACCATGTACCAGCTGTCGCAGGCTCAGTCTCTTGGCCTCCCTTGTGGCATACAACTCCAGTTGCCGGTTTTGATAAAAGTGCGGGTTCGTAGACAGAAATCTTGCCGATAGAGCCAAGCATTTAGATATGGGGCACCTGGTATTGGGAAGCATATGGAGGTGATGCAGACTCAGGGTAACACAGCGATTAAGGGTAACAATGAGTCTCGCATCGGGCTACTGACGGCGACAGGCCGTGGATAATTTTAACGCCATCGATGCCTTACATAAGATTCGCTATATCGCTTGTGGCAGCCCGATTCGGTCAAATACTGGATCTCTAAATTGCAGCTCTCAAGCCTCTGAGAAAGCCATAAAGTCACTTCTAAAGTGAGTCCGATTGATCAAAAAACGCCCACTGGCGTGCGTTGGCTTTCGAGTCCTCGCGCACTCTTCATGTCATGACATCACCGGAGACGCGGCCCGGGTATTGCATAATGCTGGACGCCTCGAAATGGTCTCGTTAACGAACCCTCGCCCAGGGTGAAATCGCCTTTCCTCTGATTGCGGTTGTCGCACACCCTCAACTTCAGGACAAACACATTTTCCAGTGAAACACCTAAGAAAGGTCTGCATTCCTTTCAAACCCACCTATTCCGAGAACTGATATCCATAGCTCATCAAGCTGACCCCACCGATTTCTCAACTGAAGATGGATCCTGGTCCCTCAAATTACGACTACACAGAGGGTGCTTCTGCGATCGATATCTCAGTGGCCCTGTCCAATTCCCGACATTCTCGCCGCGACTCGCAGTACAGTTTGCCATACGATGGCCAGCAAGGAACAATGTTTGACGGACCAGGACACAGCGTTGTTCCGAGTAGCGTTTCGAGGATGAGCATTGACCGCCCACGTAACCGTCGACGGAGCGAAGATAGCCAGGCGACGCGGCCGTTTGCCGTACATCGGAGGAGCAGTGACATGGTCAGTTCCTGGTCTCAGATGCCTGATGACTCGGCATTGGAGGAGGATATCAGCGAGAGGGTTCCGCTACGCCGAGGAAGGAGATCGCCGTCGCCACGGAGAACAAGCGTCTTCAGCGGCATTGCCCACCTCTTTGGACGGGACACAGGCAGGGATGACGCATCGTCGTACCGGAGAACATCCATTTCTCAACTCTCGCGCACGTCGTCTCGGCTGTGGGGGCGGCGCTCCGATGCGGGGTCTGAGGTAGGCAGCGAAGTATCAGGTGAAGGCGATGACCGTTGGGGTTACTCTTCTGGCGAGGAGGATGAGCCATCGGACGTAGAGGACATTGCACGCGACAAGTCTCCCGTGATGAGTGAAAGGACATTCGGTTCATATCCTCCATCTCCCACTCCTTCAGCATCGTTACCACTGCTGGCCGGAGATCAATTTTTCGGCAACGAGACGCGTATCGATATCGATTTCGAACCTTTGGACCCGCCACCACCTGGCGCACCAAGCAGGCAAACATTTCATCTCGCGGATGAAGATGCTACCCTGCGATTCGTTGGTTATGAGGTCCTCAAGTGGAATAGCTGGGCCTGGCGGTTGGGCTGCATCCTTAGCATGGGCGTGCTAGGGCTGCTCGGACACTGGTTCCCCAGGCTTTGGTTGCACTGGGTTACAAGAGAGAAGGCTTTCAAGGAGTTATCCAGCGGCTTTATTGTTATAGAGGTGCGTTGAATGACCACTTCCAAGGACAAACACCATAACGTGGTGTAAGACTACTTTTAGGGATATTTCGTTTTTCCCTGTGCGGAGAATTCCGTATCCGTATCGTGCCTCTACTGTATTTCCTAGCCGCTCAACGCCAACAAAGGCGAATGGTAACGGATCTTCGTCCATCAACTCCGAGGATACCTTGCTCGAAACCCTGCTCGTAGTTGACTATCGCTACGCCCGATTTGCTCTTGATCCCATTACTGGACTATTCACCACAGTCAAGTGCGTCAGGTGGTCGTTCAAATGTCAAGCCTTGCCGCTAACATAACAGAAACAGGGACTGGCGAGACCAGGGCTGGACAGGTGTTGGTTCTGTGAAGAATGGCTTGGAAGGGTCTCTTCGGCAGCAAAGACTAACTTTGTTCGGGCCCAATATCATCGACATTGAATCAAAGTCAATCATCACGCTCCTAGTGGACGAGGTCAGCTCGTTCCGTGCATCACTCAGAACTCAGCACAAACATCGAGACAGGTCATCCACCCTTTCTACGTATTCCAAATCGCCAGCATCATACTGTGGTCACTGGACGACTATTACTATTATGCGTTTTGCATCGCATTGATCTCAGCTGCGAGCATCACCACCACGCTAATCGACACTAAGAAGGCAAGTCAGTTTAGACAACAGGATGACCAGTACACTCACCTCGTGCCTACAGACTATCGCTCGGATGCGCGAAATGTCCCGTTTTACATGTACTGTGAGCGTCTTTGTCGACGGTATCTGTAAGTCATTGCCCCGTTGTTGGCAGCCTAATCCTGACCCAAAACAGGGCTCGAACGCAGTTCCGCCGATCTTGTCCTGGGTGATATTATCAACCTAACTGAACCTCTACTATCTATCGTCCCGGCCGACTTAGTTCTGCTGTCTGGTGATGCTATCGTGAATGAGTCGATGCTTACCGGTGAATCCATTCCAGTCAGCAAGATTCCTGTCAACGACGAAGACCTCGCCCGCTGGCGCGAGACCATAGATGTTCAGGGTGACATGGCCAAAAGCTTCCTTTACGCAGGTACCAAAGTCGTTCGCATCCGAAAGTCTGTCGGATCAACAGAGAGCCCCTTCGATAGGCCTGCGCTAGGGCTCGTCGCCCGCACTGGTACGTGAGCTTAACCAAGACGAGGGGCAGGGGACTTAACCACGTGTAGGGTTCACAACAACGAAAGGCGCGCTTGTGCGCTCCATGCTCTTCCCGAAGCCGACTGGTTTCAAGTTCTACCGCGACTCGATTCGATTTATCATGGTCCTTTCTGGAATCGCGGGGCTTGGTTTCTGCGCTAGCGCTGTGCAATTTATCAAGCTTGGAGTGCGTGCCGTCATTAACTATCTGTATGGCGGCATCTCACCGAGTGCGCAGGTCCGATGGCACACAATTCTTATCCGTGCGCTCGACCTTATCACTGTGGTCGTTCCTCCGGCACTTCCCGCAACGCTCTCTATCGGCACGAGCTTTGCGCTGAACCGCCTCCGGCGATCTGGCGTCTTCTGCATTTCGCCCAACAGGATCAATGTTGCGGGCAAGATTAACATTTGCTGTTTTGACAAAACGGGAACGTTAACCGAGGACGGGCTCGACATTCTCGGCGTTCGCGCGCTCGATCGCCACAGCGGCACGCGTTTTGGTGAACTCCTCGACAACGTCTATGACCTACCTGGGCCCGCGGGCCGTGAGAAGGCCACTTTCCTTTACGCACTTGCAACGTGCCATCAAATCAAGGTTGTTGGTGAAGAGGTTGTTGGGGACCCACTGGACGTCAAGATGTTCCAGTTTACCAAGTGGTTGATCGAAGAGGGCAACGTCGCCGGTACGGGGATGATCCGCGGACGTGGGACTAGCGAGCGTGAGGCACGGCCTGCAGCACTAGTCCAAACAATTGTCCGGCCACCAGGGAGTGCGCAGTTCAAGATCGAAGATGCTTTGAAGGGTGGCACGAAGGTCGGCCTCCCTTTCCCCCGCTTCGGATTTTGTTTCTCGAACCTGAAGGCTAACTGGGTCATTTGGCACTTTATGCAGCATGCCCACTTCCTCGAATTTGGTGTCATCCGCACGTTCGAGTTCGTCTCGCAGCTTCGCCGGATGAGTGTCATCGTCAAGCGTCTCCGAAGTATGAGCATGGAGATATATGTGAAGGGTGCCCCGGAAGTTATGGTTGATATATGTGATAGGGATTCATGTGCGTATCCTTCTTCTCATACAGAGTAGACCGGACTGAGTTGAGCTATGGCAACCAGTTCCTGATGACTACGATGACCTCCTTTCATATTACACTAAGCGCGGATATCGTGTGATCGCAATTGCGGGGAAGAGCATCGAAGGGTTGTCATGGCTGAAGGCACAGAGGATGAAGCGGTTAGTTCACCGCCTTTTACACGAGCAGAACATGAATTCACGATGATGGCACAGCGAGCAGGCGGAGTCTGGCCTTCGGTTCCTAGGCTTGATCATCTTTGAAAACAAACTGAAGCCAGGAACCACCCCAGCAATTCAGGCCCTACGTTCCGCACATCTCGCATGCAGGATGATCACCGGAGATAACCCTCTAACTGCGGTCAGCGTAGCGCAGGAGTGTAGCCTTATGAGCCAAACAGCGCACGTATTCATGCCGACATTTATCCAAGGTGAGTGACAATAAGACAAAATGACCCATGCACCATCGCATTATTTAACTGACTTTTCGGTGGGGTAGGAGACGCCCAGACACCGCTAGCAAAACTCTCATGGTCATGCATGGACGACCCCACGTGGAGATTAGACGATTACAGCCTGAAGCCCCTTACCCCGTCATCACACCACGTAGATGCCGATATGGTAGATCACCAGGACTACTCTCTCGTCGTTACTGGCGACGTCTTCCGCTGGATGATCAATAACGCACCGCTCGAGACTCTACAACGCGTACGAACCCTTTCTACCCCGCATTGTGCTTCGCCTCTAACGCGTCTCGCACAGATGCTTGCACGATGCCAGGTCTTTGCGCGCATGTCCCCAGATGAAAAAAACGAGGTTGTTGAGCGGTTGCAATCGCTTGGATATACCGTTCTCATGTGCGGTGACGGTGCCAACGACTGCGCCGCGCTCAAAGCGGCAGATGTGGGATTGTCCTTGTCCGAGGCTGAGGCATCCGTCGCTGCGCCATTCACAAGCAAAACCCCTGACATTGGATGTGTACTCGAAGTAATTAGGGAAGGCCGTGCGGCTCTTGTGACAAGCTTCAGCTGCTTCAAGTACATGTAAGCCAGCTTATAGTATCTGTAACGGCTCAGCTCAATAACCATGTGCATTAACAGGGCTCTCTATTCACTCATCCAGTTCACGACCATCACCCTGCTGTATTCATTCGCCTCATCCCTAGGGGACTTCCAGGTAAGAATCTCTGTGACTATCGCCAAGGAGTTATACTGAACGTGTTACAAGTTCTTGTACATTGATCTATTTGTCATCATTCCCGTTGCCGTTAGCAGTGAGTCTCCTGAACTTCGATGATAATGCGACGGTGACAGACGTCTACGTAGTGGGCCGCACACCACCTTATCCCATGATACACCCCAAGAGACCCACTGCAAGTCTAGTGTCGAGGAATGTCCTTGCGAGCATCATCGGACAGATCGTTATTACAAGCGCAGCGCAGTTCTGGGCGTTTTTCTGGGTGCGGGACCAGCCCTGGTATGTGTTATCACGTGGTAGCAGGGAGACCAAGAGGGTGACCATTCCCAAGGTACTCTCCAGCGAACCCTGACGTTGGTTCGGACGACAACCACCTGCAAGCAGCCAATTATGAGAACACGGTGCTATTTTTACTATCCTGCTTTCAATACATCCTGGTTGCTGGGGTCTTCAGCATCGGACCGCCCTACCGCAAGCCAATGTGGACGAACGGTGCGTGTGGATGGGACCAGTGTCGTTAAGATGACAGTTACTGAGTAATATATACCTAGGGTTGCTTATGCTGTCCCTGGTTGCTCTTTCATTATTCAACATTTCTGTCTTGCTGGCGCCAACCAAGTTCATTTCGGCATTATTGGAACTAGTACCGATACCACTGTCAGCCCGGTTGATACTCTTGTGGGCGGCCATCATAAATGTGGCAGCATCAGTTGGGTTTGAACGGTGGATTGCGCAAGCGGTCGCAGACTTGGTAGGGGTGTTTGTGTCCCACCACGAGGGTCGACGGCGGATAAAGGACAACAGGGTATACAGGGCGTTAGATAGAGAGTAATGGCGAACACAGAACCGTAATATAGAATATCATAAATATATAGGTGGAATGCGCAGTTGTTGTCGTTGACGACGAGCGGCTAGCGACAGCCGTCCATGCGGTGGCTGTGCCCTGATTGTGGATTCAGGGGGCAGGTGTCATGAGCAAGCGCGACCACAACAAGTCCGTCGTCGTCGCTTTCTCCTGGGCCCATTGTTTTCTTTTCTCTTCCCTTTCCCTTCCGATTCTCTTTCCCTCTTGCTTCCGCTTTTTTTGTTATTGCTCTGTGGGCAATCCTTTCCTTCACAGTCATTCTTTCCTTCATCCTTCTACGACGCATTAATCCAAACGGCCGTCGTCTCGTTTGCTGGAGCAGGCCCTCCCCAAACTTTTCAATAACTTTCTCTCCTCCAGCCCTCCCCAAGCTCCCTTCTTTCGACGTACTAACCGATGCGCCACCGATTACATCTTCTTGCTATTCTCTTCGCATTCGTCCTGGCCTTTCTAGGTCATGTTTCGGCATTACCAACACCTGCCAGACTCTCGACAGACACGTTCTACCGTCGGCAGGAACAAGGGAACCCTGTCTCCGAGTCAATAGTCACCCAGACAGTGCAGACGTTCGAGACGTGCGCGTTGTGGTTATCCTCGATGGGTGCTCTGAATTAACCAATTCTTGTTGTTGCAGTGACTCGGGACCTGTCACCGAGACATGCACGATCACGATGACACCAGTCAATGGGCAGAATGGTGAACCTCTGGTGCAAGTGGTGCGGCAATGCACCGTAACTGCGGTTGCCCAGTCTGCTAGCAGCTCGTCGACCATTTCCTCATCACCGCCGTCCACTACCACCTCGACGTCCACTTCTCTTTCTTCCTCATCCACCACCACCTCGATCTCTTCTGCCGAGAGCACGTCTGTCACCACGTCGGCGTCGTCCTCAGTACCTTCTGTGGTGAGTCTCGGTGCCAGTTTGCCATTCTTTGTTGTGGTAACACCTGCCAAAGGTCTTTTCTTCTGTCCCCCTGGCGAGCATTTCCACTGCATCGTCTTCGTCCCCATCAACACCAACGCCCTCGAGTACAGTAGCTCTGAATCCTGCAGCGTCAACTGTTGTGAGTCAATCATGCCCCGACAATTGCCGTGGTGGGTACCCTAACCTTTAAGTAGGACCCACTTCCCACCAGCACCTCGTCATTATCGGAGGCCACGACCACCTCCTTGTCTAATAGTGGGACATCCGCGGCGGACAATGCAACTGCTTCGTCATCGGCAAGTGCTGCTGCATCAGCTTTCCAGATCCCAGGGAAGAAGATCTCGGTGCTCCCAATTGGTCTTGGTATATTTGCGGGTATATCAGTCATCGCGTTGATTGTCGTTGGCTTGGTCACATATGAACGGACAAAGTACCGCAAGGTATGCCGCACGCAGTCCTCACTCATCCACGTCATGCTCACTTGAACCTCTTTCCAGATATTCAGGCAACGCAAACTGGCAGAACAAGGTGCAGGGTCAGGCTACGGTGGATTGGCTTAGTGACCCTGTTACAGTGCGTTGTATCCGCACCTCCCCCACTGCTCTGGGTGGATGGCTCCCTGTCCTTTCTCAGTGTGACAGCTAGACGTGTTGTGTTATCCTCGTGGTACTACTTTCGCCCCTGTTTATACCCGTTGCCCCTTCCCCTACTCTTCTCCTTGGACCGGCGTAGCGGCGTCGTTATTATTATCATCACACCCAAAGTCGTGGCAATTGTGTTCCATTTGCTTCTATCCCCGTCCAAATAAAGGGTCAGGTACTGTTCTGTATATTACTCTCATAATGTTCTGGGGAATTGAGATGATTAACTGGATGTCGCTTGCGGTGTTACTTCATCAAATGTACCAAGACCGAGGGCGGGGGTTGAGTTAGTACAGTCCGGTATACTGTACATATCATTGATGTATGATGCTGTCGCAACGTCTAAATTTACTGTCGGATCAGGCTCCTCTTTGACAGTCGGTGTCAGTCACCGGAAGAAGAGGGCAATGGTGCGTAACGGGCCCACCTGATCTCGCGATCATCGATGAACGGCAGAAGACTACACGTGTGTTAGCACTGATCATGCACGCTCAATCCTTCATCCTAACAAAGAATTACAATTTCCCGTTTTCACACACGGGAGACGCGCGATTGCACACGAGAGGTCGAGCACCGAGGCCGCGTGGCCTGTGCTCTCGAAAGTAGTCGCGAGCCGTGCGAGGCCACGCGCCCGACCGTTTATGGCATCGGCTCCCTCTAAGATGGCACTGAACCCTGTCCGCGAAAAGAGTCGAAACGCCTTCGGCCACGCGGCAGCCTCGCTGCGGACGAGTGGGAACGCGAGAGGGCGCCGCGTGGTACACGCACAAAGCGGGGATGATTCATAGTACGTATAAGCTCGTCTGGGGTGCCGGCTTGTGCGGCTCGCGAGGCCGGTGGGTGCCAAGACCAGAGGGGATAAATAGTAGCCTGTCGTGCATCCGTCCATGGGCGTGCCGCGTTTTCCGTCTCGTGTCTCGTCGTCCATCCATCGCGACTGATCATCGCTACCCCATGTCTCACCGTCGGAATACCGTACATCCGCAGCATCAGCCGCCGCGCTCACCGGCCGTGCAGCAGCGCTCTTACGTCGTGAGCATCGACGCGGGTGCATTCGCGAATGTCGAGATCGTCGTCGGGGGCTGCCGCCACGGGGGTGTCTGGACACCCTCTCGCACGGCCACCATAACCGCAAAAAGCAAAGGCCATAATCATGCCTACTGTACGCCCGCCATGAAACTGCCGCTTCGTCCATGACGGCTGACAGCTATTCATTCCCCCAATTCCAACGGTCAACATACAGCTCCCATCCCACCGATATCGCCGACAATGCGCACACCTCTCTCGCCATTACAATCACGGGCGACGGGGCCGGTACCCGTACCGGTGTCAATATCAGTGACGACAGCGCGCTCCGCATCCGACGCATGGAGTAAGCGCACTACTGCCACACGCGAACGCGAGAGAGAACACGCGGCGGCGGCACACCACCGCATGGCCGAGGAGCGCGCGCGAGAGCAGCTCCGGCATCGGCGTGAGGCGGCCCGACTTGCCGAAGCGCGTCGTGCGGCGGCCGAGGAGGAGGAGGCGCGGCGGCGGCACGCGGAGCAACAGAAACAACAACGAAGAGAACAACGATGGGCGCTGCGCGAGGAGCGGCGACGACAAGAAGAACGCACGCGCCGCGCGCGGGAGATCGCGAGTGCGTGGCGGACGTACGAGGCGCGCTGGGGACTGCTGAGCCAGCGGCAGCCCGAGCTCGGCTTGCTCAGCGCGCTCACGTTTGAGCGGATACCTTGGCCCGTGGTGGACGTTCCGCTGGACCGGGCTACCACCGCCACCACCCTCGATGGGATGCTGAAGCCTGAGGCGATCCGCGAGTTTTTGTTGTCGCCGGCGCATTCGCCTGACGTATCGCCGAAGGATAGAATCCGGGCGGCACTTCGGCGGTGGCACCCAGACAAGTTTTCGCGTGTGCTTAGCCAGGTGATGGAGAGCGAAAGGGGTCTGGTAGAGGAGGGGATGGGGATCGTTGTGCGGTGTTTGAATGACATGCTAGAGAGAGAAAATCACGCATAGGAGACGAGGTCAGGCGATGCAGGCCATTACCTCCCGGGACTCTTGTGACTTGACATTGGGTCTTTTTCACGTTCATCATGTCGCATACTTTCTTACTTATCGCATGTCTATTGATATTGCCGGAATTCCGGCCTTGCAAAATGAATTAATAATTTTCGCCAATGAGTTGAGAAACGTTCTAGGGTTGCGCCTGATGAATAATGGGCAAGTTTCTAGATGATTGTGCCAGAGTATGTAAACGTTGTGATATGACCGTAACGCAGCTATAGTGCGGGTACTCTAATTTTGGGATATGAAGTGAGTGGTGAGTAATAAAGATACCATGAACACGTCCAAAGTAGAAAAAGGCTAGGCAGATGCGGGGGATACCTGGACTGGACTTGACTCTGCGGACGGACTGGGAGAGGCCGGAGCGGTGTCCCCAACGGTGGTTGGTCCAGTAGGTGCTTCCTCATCGTCCTCATCGTCATTCATAATTTCTATGCGAAGATGTTGAATGAGGAAGACAGCCAAGTTGACTCCAAAGAATTGTGGCGTACCCTCTCCGTAGACATCCGGGTTCTCTCTGAAGCAATCCTGCATCGCCTTGAACTTTTCGACACAATCGATTCCCTTGGGTTCCTCCTCTGAAAACACGAAGCAGGAAAACGCTTCGCGGAACTGCATGCCGCATGGACCATGAGCCATGCCACCCAGACACGGGCAGTCCCAATTGATTTTCCCAGTGACGGGATCGAATGCACCTTGGGAAGATCCTTCTTCTCCTTCATCCGACGGAGCCTCGTCGTCCTTCTGGTCTGTGCGATCGGCTTGGGACTCTGAGGTGTCTGAAGATGGTGTAGGGAGAGTGTCCGATGACTGGGCGAGTGATTCATGCGTCGTCGGTTTTGGCTTTGGTTTTGGAGCAGCTTAGAAACGCTTCAGTTCGGGCGTACGACAGCGAAAAGGACTTAATCATACGTTTACTATCCGAGTCGAGGGCAATCCCTCTGCTCTCTAAGTGTATTCGCCAACCTAGGTACGAGGCAGCAATGACAGAAGCACCTGCCACCATGGCAAACCTATGTCGCGAGAGACCTACTGCAGAGTTGGCTGAACTAGTGGTATGTAACCCACGACGCAGGGCTAGTCTTGTGACACCTCTCAGCATTTGTGATCGTGGGTAGGCAGAGATGAAGTGACAGCTAATTCGGAATTCGGAAACGACGCGTCCTGGCTCCGGCGAAGAGCAAGGGTGTATTACATAATCATATAAGGATCATAACAGTAAAATAATAATAGGTTCACGGGTATCCAACCTCGCACGATGGGTATTGTACACATACTGTGACCGCTCTGGAGCCTGTGTGCCGCTACGGTCGAATATCAAACAGTGGAACCTCCTCTCTAATAATTATATTCCCTGTGACAAAAGGTTAGCTGACTATTCGCAGATCAAATGAAAACCTTCACCTTTAGCGACCCTCAAAAGTCAGTTCTCCTGAGCCAGCAGTTCATTAAGACACCTTGCCACTATCCCAACCCCCCTCTCTACGGCCCCTTTATCCTTCTCGTTGACTCTACTGAGCACCCGCCCAAACCTATCTGGATGCCACCGCCGCAAAGCGCTCTTAATCCTCTCTTTCCGCGACATCCCTTCCGAATGTGCCGGCGAAAAGATGAACTTTTTGATGGCATCCGGTGTAATCTCTCCGACGTTCCTAGGCGCTACGGTCGTCGGCCAGGGTATGGACTTGAACTTCAGCTGGCCGCCACCGCTGGCAATCGCAGTCCATCGGCGTTCATACGCCTTCCAGGCCTCTTCTTGGCTTCGTCTCTCCGACTGCTTCTGTCTCTCTGCTCTCGCCCTCTGCTCCTCTGCCCACTGTTGCTCCTGTCGTCGGCGCCTCTCCTCCCGACCAATCCTCTCCTGCCACTGAGCCTCCATCTTATCAAACTCCTCCTGCAGTTGGCTCCGCTCAGCGAAGCGATCCGCAGCACGAAGGCGCTCCTTCGACCTCGCGGTCTTTTCATCGAGGTCCCGGTCTGCCAGTCCCGCGTCTCGGGGTCGCTTCTCCGCGGTGCGTCTTGTGCCGCCTTTAGGCAATAAACCAAAGTAGGCTTGCTGCTCGAAGACCCATTGACGTGTTTCTGATATCTCCTTGGATATCGTCTTGAGCTCCTCTTCCACGATCCACGTGTACGTTGGGGGCCTCTTCCGAGCGTCGCTACTGCGTGGGGTAGCAGGCATCCCGGCAGCGCGATGATAACGACCGCGATTGTGCGGATTATCATAGAAGTGGGAGGAAATAGCGAAGATGGTACTGCTTCTCTCCATTGTAGAAGTCGAAGAATCGAGGAAAGGGGGAGGGGGAGTATCAGCTGAGAGCGCTTGACAGAAGGAATGGTTTTAATGCAGCCGTGAGGCTGGGGCGTGACCCCCTGAAATTTTGGGATACTTCACCGAGTGCCCTCGACACTGTTATGGGTGGCGTTGGACAGTCAAATTCAGGCAAATGCACATACCCGGGTTCCTGTTACTCAGGAAGGTGCCAGAACCCCTCATGAAACCCGAATCAAGGCGGCAGCGTGCCGCACTGCCGGTGCTGGACTGACTGCGACATGGCCCGATTGAAGAAGACATTGTGGAAGCCTATTTTCATGTCTCACCCATTGGAGAATGGAATGATCGGTTACAGAACGAAGGGCAGAACGTGCTTGCGGCATTGCACGCTTTCTGCACGTTCATGTAACGATCAATTGTATCGTGGCTTGACTTGCTTAATCAAGTAATTCGTAGCTCGTCTCCGATATTTAAGGATCGAGATTGTCTGCAAACCCTCTTGACCCAACAGAAGTCTATGCCTCTTGTTTCAAAACCCTACAGCTTCATGATCCCTAATCGCGATCACAATGAGATCACTACAGTGAGTGATACTGGCAGTAGGCCTCTTATCGCTGCGCAGCAGAAGGGGATCTCCTGTTCGCCTTCGCTAGGCACATCGAGCAAGGACGGCGCGACCAGTAGACTGTTAAGGCATGAACATCCCGGACATCGTTCAAGTTCATAAAACAAAGGGGTTGCGGGTGGATGTGCCAGTCAGGCGGTACAAATGGGCGCGTTGGACGGGGTTCCGGGAGGGGTAATTTGTGAACGGGCGGTGGGCTCCGACTTCCCTGCAGTCATGAGGCGAGAAGCCTTGGTAACGAGCGGGCCAAGGAAGAGCTTGACTACTTTGGCTGCGTTAGTAATGAGCGCTGAGCCATGAATTTGGAGAAGTGATACAGATGACAAACTTGGCGGTGTCAGACAATGCTCGGGTTCGGGTCCAACTCGTCCTCGGCTCGTCAGCAGGCATACAGTCACAGTCATACAGTACAAGTACTGTAGTAGCGTTCATCGGTTGGGGTTAGGACCGAGGCAAGGCCTCCAAGCACAATCACCACGACAATACCGCGACCCCTTGCAGGATGTCATTCTCACTCGCACACCCGATCAACACCGCCCTGCTCCTCTACATTCTCTACCTCCTTCAGCGCATCGTTTTCCCTTCTACCTCAATCCCCCGCTCGCCCCCAACACAGTTCAAAGCTGGGTACTCATGGAAGCCCCGGGCCCACGCTCCTGCGCTGCTCTTCCAGACGTTTACTCCGCGCACGCTCGCAAAGTATGGTGGCCACGACAGCGGGAGGATTTTGCTTGCCATCGCTGGGACCGTGTTTGACGTCACCGCAGGCAGGGGCTTCTATGGTCCTGGTGAGCAATCGTTTCCTCTCCCTCGAAAAGCTGTTGTGACTGACAAACTTTCGAGACGGGATGTACGGAAACTTTGCGGGGCGGGATGCATCGCGGGGCATGGCGAAACAGTCGTTTGATCTTGGCACGTCTCTTTCTCTCCCTCCGAGTGCTCTCGATAGCTGACTCGGTTACGAACGTATAGAGATGTTAACACCGGTAGACCAGCCACTTGACAAGCTCGAGGATCTCACTCATGAAGAAAAGTCTGTGCTATCTTCCTGTTCACCTTCCGAAATGCTGACGCCGGCGTTGTTCGGTTTCTCAAGCGAGAACATGAAGGGTTGGATCGAGCACTTCACGAACAAGTATATCGTTTGTGGGCAGCTAGTCGAGAACGACGCTGGAGAATTGTAAGGGCAGTCTATTGAGGCCCTGTTGTGTAAACATGGTGTTGTATTGTAGTCCTAGAATAGAAATAGAAAAGTCCAGACACCGTGACGACTGGCCAGACATTTCGAATCCTCGACCACATCCCTCTTTGTAGGGAATATCTCCTTTTCCCACCTGATATTTCTTCGATTCGCAATGAGTGACCCATCTGGTCCCTCTCGCCTCCGGTTGCTATTCGAGACTGCCCTGCAGGACTATGAAAAACTAACAGGGACAAAACTGGCTGACCATCCCCTCGCTAAGCAACTCGAAACCTGTGGCTCCGTAGAGTCCATCACGGCCGTTTTTCAAGAACAAGCACAGGCTTTCCGTGAATTCCGGGGGGACGATGGCAAGGTGATGAAACCGCTCCATTGTGCCATCAATATCATGCATACGCTATCCGTCAGTGCGGTCCTAGGCGAGGGCATCAGTCTGGCACGTCAGCACAGGTTTCCGAGCGTTGCTAGGTTTCTGACGCCTATTCAATAGCCATTCCCGCCAGCGAGAGCAATATTCGCCGGCTTTGCTATCCTACTCGCGGTATGTATCCTTCTCGTTCCTTTCGTGCGTATGGTTATGACATCTATGCATATCAGGCGGTCAAGGACGTTAGCACGAGCTTCGACGCGCTCGTCGACCTGCTTGAGTGCATCGGAAACTTCCTTAACAGACTCGACATATATACCAAGATCCCTCCTACAGCAGCGATGACAGAAGTTGTGGTGAAGATAATTGTGGAACTGATTTCTACCCTCGGCCTGGCGACGAAGCAGGTGAAGCAGGGACGGCCGAGTGAGCGCGCCCCAGTTGATGCGTCCCTTAACTCATTGCAATGCAGAAAAGTTGGTAAAGAAGCTTTTGGGAGAGAATGAGGTGGAGGCCGTACTACAACGGCTGGACAGACTCACAGATGTCGAGGCTCAGACGACTGCAGCGCAGACACTTGGTGTCGTCTATGGCCTCGTCCAGAATATGAAGGTGGTTATGGATGGTTTGTATTCCCAGGTCGACTTGCCACCCACCCGTTGCTAAGCAACCCTTCCTTCTAGATGGCAAGGCGTCTGCAGGCCGTGTCAGCGATGCTCTGAGTACGTTCCGCTGTTGGCGATGGGCAAGTGCTACCTCTGATTGGACACTAGTGATCATGCAGAAAAACGCAAGCGACATGGATAAGATCAAACGTCGGTTATTCCTCAATGTTGCTGACTGGCGAACGCTGAAGTTGTTGCAGGCGATAAGTTGCAGCAGGACGTTCGGTCTTGGCTCTCCCCGCCAGACCCATGGCAAAACCACAGCACTGTGTACAAATCACACCATAGCGGGACCTCAACATGGTTTATTCAAGGCAACACATTCGCTGAATGGAAATCATCCGGTCCAAGTTCTCTATTATGGATCCATGGAAAACGTCAGTGCCTCGGACCCCCACGCTTTTTGATAAGGCTTATACTTCTTGCCTCTGTAGCGGGTGCAGGGAAGAGCGTTCTTTGGTGTGCTGAACTCAAATACTCCTTTTGCTGGAACTTATAACATTGGCCAGTTCCACGATCATCGAGGACATTGACGGGATGCGCAAAGCTGGGCTAGCATCGCTAGCCTTTTTCTACTGTGACTTCAAAGACGACAAGAAGAAGGATCGCCGTGGATTGTTGTCATCTCTTCTAGTCCAGCTTTGTCATCAGTCCAGCTCCTACGCAGCTATTCTTTCCGATTTTTATCTGGCATATGAAAGTGGTTCGCGATATCCTGGCGACGATGCGCTTCTGCAATGTTTCATCAAAACTCTCAAACTCTCGGGAGAAGCCCCAGTTTTCATCGTTCTAGATGCTCTAGACGAATTGCCAAACACAACTGGCATGCCGACACCCCGTGACGAAGTCCTGAACCTGGTGGAGAAATTCATCACCTTGCGTATCCCAAAGCTACGCATCTGTGTCACCAGCCGACCTGAGGCTGACATCCAACTTGTCCTCGATCAATTGGCTTCCTGTTCCATTTCTCTCCATGGCGAGAGCGGGCAAATCCGGGACATCGTTGAATATATCAAGTCCGTCGTTAACACGGACCCTATGATGCGAAGGTGGAAACTTGCGGACAAGGAATTAGTCATCGACGTGCTGACAAAAAAAGCTGACGGGATGTAAGGCATGAACGCACTATTATTCCCTCCAACTTTCCCTCATATAGGTTCTGCAGGTTCCGATGGGTTTATTGCCAACTCGTGTACCTTCGTCGCTGTGTCCCAGCGCGTATCCGGCGTGCTCTAGAGGAATTACCGGAGACACTCGATGAAACATATGAACGCACGTTGCAAGCTATCGATGAGCAAAACTGGGAATATGCTCACCGTCTTTTCAAGTGTGTTGCAGTAGCTTGCCGCCCGCTTCGTGTCGAGGAGCTTGCGGAGTTTCTTGCGTTTGATTTCGGCGCGGGGCAGATCCCCACATTCCTGGCGGATTGGCGTCCCGAATATCCTGGACAAGCCGTGCTATCCACGTGCTCCAGTCTGCTTTCCATTGTCAACGTGGATGATTCGCAAGTCATCGAATTTTCGCATTTTTCGGTGAAGGAGTACCTAACGTCGGCCCGCCTTGTCAAAGCAAGGGCGAATATTTCCCGTTACCACATATCTCTGACACCTGCCCATGCCGTGGTCGCCCAAGCCTGCCTTGGGGTACTACTTCACCTGGATAAAAGCATCAGTCGCAACAACCTGAATAGATGGCCCCTCGCTGAATACTCTGCCCAGCACTGGCTGGATCACGCCCGGTTCGAGGGTGTGACGGGAAAGATACAAGAAGGCACGAAACGCCTCTTTGACCCACAACAACCCCATTTAACAGTTTGGGTCTCGATATATGATCCAAAATACCCTTCCAGGGTTCCTTTCGAGATATCAAAAGTCCCGTCACGGCTGCAAGCCACTCCCTTGCATCATGCCGCTTTTTGTGGCTTACGTGACATTGTGGAGTTCCTAGTCATCGAACACTCACAAGACGCCAACGTTCCGGGCTTTAACTCCAAGTCGACTGCATTGCATGAGGCATCAAGCATGGAGGTTGCTCAACTCCTTCTTGAGCATGGCGCAGATGTGAGAGCCGGGGAATACACAGAGACTCCATTGCATCGGGCGTCGGAAATGGGAAGGGTGGAGGTTGTTCGGCTCCTTCTTGGACACGGCGCTGATGTGATGGCTCGGGACGTGCATGGGCAGACTCCATTACACGTGGCGTCAAGCGCGGAGATTGCCCGACTCCTCCTTGACCACGGCGCCGATTCAACAGCCCAGGACAAGCGCAGGCGGACTCCATTGCACACCGCATCGGCATCGTTCTGGGTAGAAGCGAGAGTTACGCACCTGCTTCTCGACCAAGGTGCAGATGCAACGGCCCAAGACGTCGACAAGCGGACTCCCTTGCATGGGGCGCCGAATATGGAAGTTGCCCATATCCTCCTGGACCATGGCGCAGATGCGGCAGCCCGAGACACGCGCAAACGGACGCCACTGCACGAGGCCTGGAACGTGGAACTTGTTCGGCTCCTTCTCGCGCACGGCGCAGATGCGATGTCACAGGACGAGCATGAGAAGACCCCATTGCACGAGGCCCCAAGTGAGGAGGTTGTTCAGCTCCTTCTTGACCACGGCGCAGATGCGACAGCCAAAGACGATAACGAGCGTACCCCGTTGCATGGAGTGTTGAGTCCGGAAGCCGCTCGGCTCCTTCTCGAGCACAGTGCCGATGCAACAGCTCAAGACAACGACCAGCGCACACCGTTGCATGGAGTATCGAGTGCGGAAGTTGGCCTGCTCCTTCTCGAGCACGGCGCCGATGTGGTGGCCCAGGACGCGCAGGGACGGACCCCGCTCCACCAGCAGAGGAACGGAGACGTTGCGCGGCTTCTTCTTGAGCATGGAGCAGATGCAACAGCCAGGGACGTGCAACAGCGAACTCCATTGCATTATGCGCGGAGCGTAGAAAACGCTCGGCCACTTCTCGAGCACGGAGCAGATGCGGCGGCGGAGGACATACACAAGCGGACGCCGTTGCACGAAGTGTTGAGTGCGGAAGTCGCTCTGCTCCTCCTCAAGCACGGCGCAAACGCGACAGCTCGGGACGAGAACAAGCGAACTCCGTTGCATGAGGCGTCGACTGTGGACCTCGCCTGGCTCCTTCTCCGCCATGGCGCGGATGTAGCAGCCGAGGATGAAGACAAGCGGACTCCACTGCATGAAGCATCTGGGTTGTTCTGGGGAGGTGCGGAGGTCGCTCGACTCCTCCTCGAGCACGGCGCCGATGCGACGGCCCGTGACGAGCACAACCGCACGCCGCTGCACGAGGCGAGGAGCGTCGACGTTGCTCGGCTCCTTCTTGAGCACGGTGCAGATGCCAGTGCTCGGAATAACATGAACCAGACCCCGTTTCAAGAAGCGGCGGCAAGTGGGCATCACGAGATTATGCAGTTTCTATTGAAGTATGGTGCTGAGTGAAATTCAAATTCGTGATAAATGCGCTGTGGTGAGGGTGTACGATAGAGACAGTTAAATATATACTCTCATCTGTCACGCTAATATTCTGTACGTTCAAGTCTGGTATCTATCCCTAGTACTGTACATAACCCACGAAAAGGCAGTGTTTGGTAAACTTCGGACTTCCGAAGGTCCGCCTGGCGTCGTTCCCAAAAACCATCGAAAGAACTCTGCGGTCCTCGGGTGACAGTTTGTAGCACAAAAGGTTTTTCGCGCAACCGATCAGTAGGCTGGGCGTAGACCATTCAAAGGGATGATCACCTGGGCACTCTTGAGCCATGAGAGAGCCAGACCTTACGAAAAAAAAAATTTCAGCGTCGCCATTCTCGCATCAGAGCCCTTCCTTGAAGTGAGTGCGGTGTACCGACCGGTAATAGCAAAAGTGTTGTGTTGGGGTGATGCGATTCCGATGCGAATTGCGTAAATGGTTTATGGTACCACAAACTTTGCCAGTTGGGGAGGAGGATCTGCGGTCTCATGAGGGTGCCAACAGATATGTGATGACCCCAAAGTACTAATAATGAGATACGCCGCGATCGTCAACAGGTCACACTTCCGCGTGATGTTTTCCTTTGGGAAAAATGGACCGCTTTACGGCAAGGGGATTCCCCCGGGCCAGGCGGGCACAAGAAGCGGTCACACGAGATCGGGAGGATATTTGGAGGTGAAGCGGACAGCCATACCAGTTCAATGAAGCAAGACAATTCGGGGGACTGCGACGTTGAGTAGATCTGCCATTGGCAACGCACTTGTACTTCACGTTAAGCGACGCCCACTTTCGTCGTGTCGCTGGGAAATTACCTAATTACCTAATTAGCGAACGTCCGCTAATTCGGCCCGTCGCGGAAATGGCCGGCCGACGGATAGCCATGATGGGAACAACAACACCATGCGAGATTTCTCAAGCTGTGTAACGCGCGTTTGGGGCGTGCAACTGCCCCGGTGGCACTAGGTAGCAGAGAAGACTTCTCGGCATGGTCCGGTTACTCAATATCGGAACTTTCATTCGAGAAGTCTCTTGTCGCATGGCAAATAAGAAGTTCTGGGTATGCTTTGCCGCGGCGTAGAATATGTCCTCTCATAATGACCTCGCCTACCAGGCGCCAAGGAGGTGCACACCAGCTAACACAGTTCCCATAAGTGACAGAAAAGGGTTCAAGTCGATGATGAAAGGGACAACGGTATTCTCACCGCAGCACCCGATCTATCTGCTACAAGTCATGGTAAGGACTTAGTCGTACAAACATGCCATGTTTCCGGGCGGTGGCTTCACTAGGAGGAGTACAGCGCTTCCAGGAATGCTACCACATCACTGTGGGGTTCATCCCTGCCCACCAGAGCACGCTCAGCGATGGTGGGAAGATCTTCTCGTGGAACTTTGTATTGATCAAGGCTGGTTTTCAGGCCGAGATCGCTCACAAGCCTAAAACATGTCATAAAAATCAAGTTGGAAGGGTATGAAACCGTACCCGTCGATGAGCTCGCTGAGTTTAACGACGTCGCCTTCCAAAGACCCCGTTGATGGTTGATTGATCTGATACAAAGCACCTGCAAGCCACTGTTTGTCTTCGTCTGAGGCAACTTTGGCTTTGAGCTTGACGGTCGGGACAAGCGTTAAGCACTGAAAGGACATTTAGCTTTGACAAAGACTTTATGTCTAGCCCTGGGTATGTCCTACCGAAGTGATCCCATGGGGTATGCCATAAGTTGCGCCGAGCTTGTGTCCAAGAGCATGCGATAACCCAAGGGCACTTGAGAGGGCGGTTAATCATGGGCACAGCGGGACCATGTTTGCTTCCTCAATCACCTGTACTTTTCAAGTCTTGCCGGCCAGAGACTCATCCATGCTGCGACTTGGAGCTTCTGCCGTGCGTGAATATCATTGGGGTCCGCCTTCGACTGTGGCAAGTACTTGAACAAGTCCACAAGAGCCCCATAACAGAGATATTTCAGTGGCGGTACCACAAACGGCCGATACAACGTCTCGACAGCGTGATCAAGGGCCCGGATTCCAGTAGATAGCCTAAGTGTCTTGAGTTATATAACTCTCTATGCATATGGGGAACAACTGACCACAGTCTTTCGGGGGTGGCGAGCGTAAGTTCTGCGTCGAGAATGACGCCGGAAGGCGCGAGGTATGGTGAGCTCACGGCCGTCTTTTGGCCAGCTTCGTTAGTATAGCCTGCGCCAGTCTTCTGCGAAGTTAGGACGTCTGCTAAGTACCATAAAAAGCACTCCATCATACCGTATACTCCGCGGCACTGATAGTTGTAGGTATGGCGATCTGTCGAAGGAATTCTCCGCCGAGCTCCTCATGCAGGAAGTAGATAATGGCTTTCGACGCATCGATAGGGGAACCACCGCCAACGGAAACGACCACGTCTGCACCAGATTCCTTGAACGCCTCTACCCCGGCGCGAATTCCAGAAATCGGGGAGTGTTCTCCGATATCGTAAAACGTGGCTGCATAGCGATTCTGCGCACGCAGGATGCCCTCCACTTTCCTTACGACGTCCGTCTGTACGGTATAAGAAAAGAACAGGACGAGATGATGAGTCGGGCGCACCTTGGTATAAAGACTTTTCCCGGTTACAATTAGTGCCTTGGTAGCTCCGAGGGTGTCCAACAGTTTGGGAAGGGCCGTTGAGACACTTCCAGGACCATAGTGGACGCCTTCGAGAGTGTGAGTCCATGCATAGTATCCGTGTAACTCTGTGGAGTAAGACATGGTTGATCGTCTCGTTGAAAGAAGGTAGGTGATTAAGAAGAACTGAGACCGAGGTATAGGCCGCTGAGGTATACCGATTAGTGAGCACCTTGATGCGATGATTGTCAGCAAGATCGATTAATGACATCATTCATCTCATCCGCTCGGGGAGAATTCGGAGAGCTTAAGGTAGCCAGACAAAAGCATTGGGAGTGTTCAACGCAAGTTGAATTGCGATCCGTCAGCCTTTCCGCCACAGCACAGTACAATTAATGACATGGCGTGGTACATGCCGCCCACCCCACCGCCCACACCGGCGAAACCCGTTTCCGCAATTAGTCAAGAGTCTCCAGGCGCCGAGTCCTCACCCAAGGATATTGAGAGCAACAAGCAAATTGAACTTGAATACTACCTCTTATCACCGTCTAGTCAATGGCTGGCACTGCTAGAAGCTTCTAGGGGGGGGAAATGGTCTACATGAATATCCCATCATCCGCGGGCACCTTTCGCACTTAATCTACCATTCGCGCTCACAGGGCCGATGATAGATGGATAGTTGACCGAACCCCATCAACTGAGGTACGACTCTGTCATCATTCGGGCATCGACTGTATGGCAGGCGTAATGCGTACGTCCCGCATAAATGTCATGTGAAGCGAGTGAGGGACCACTCCTTCTGGCAATCCAACGACGCCAGCGGGTTATCATGATCACGTTCGTAAAAATTTAACGCCAATTGGCCCTAGTTTGTGCCACTACTGGAGTCCTCTCCCCTTATCATCCAACAATCCTGAATTACCCCAACAGTCCTCATGAGTGCTAGTTCTGGCCCCCAATCCAACGCGCCGAAGCTCACGCCATTTGCGCAAGCTCACCCGTTCAGGTTAACTGAGCCACCGAATGTAGACTGGAAAGTCGGCGATGGACTCTCGAAGACCCCATTAGGGCAGGATTGGAAGACAGATGAAGAGCTTGGATGGAAGACTTGGGATATGGCACAGACATCGCCTTCGTATGCTATCGATTCCAGACCCATGTTCTTTCCTACTAAACTGCGGGGCACGGGACGCCCTTTGAACCACCCCAGGGATGCAACCCAAATACTTAATTCTACCGTAGTCCCACGGCCGATTGCATTTGTGTCTACACTGTCAGTTGAAAACGTCCCCAATCTTGCTCCGTTCAGGTATGGGAATTGCCTTGCGCGGTTTGTCTTCAGAAGCGAGTCATAATGTGATTCATCGATGTACCTCGCTAGTTTTTTTCAGGTGGTCAGTATGAAAAGGCAGCGCCTTGAATCCTGACTCACACCATTTCTGTTCCTATTCCAGGTAGCCTACAACCCCCCAATCATCAGCGTCTCCTTTAGGCTTTCTCCTCGTCAGCCCAAGAATACGCGGGACAACATTCTTGCGACAAAACAGTTCGTAGTGAACTTGATCAGCGAGCCGTTTGCAGAAGCCGCCAATGAGACATCAGTTGAGGCTCCTGCCGAGGTCAGTGAGTGGGACATCTCGGGCCTAACTCAGGAACCCAGTGTGAGCGGTGGAACTTGGGTTATGATCTGGCTGAGTGACCATTTTCATCTAGTTGCACGTTAAACCAGCGCGAGTGAGGGAGAGTGCTGTCAGCCTGGAATGCGAAGTGGGTACACCACTAATTGTTCTGCGCCCTTCTGTGTACTGATCGATCACAATTCTTAGCTATTCCAATCACAGGATATCTTTCCCGACGGTGCCACATTACCTTCTGCGACTCTCGTTCTCGGCCGAGTGAGATATGTGCACGTCCGTAATGCCATCCTACAATCCGACGGACTGCGAGCCAACCCTGCAAAGTTGCGGCCAATATCTAGAATCAGCGGCACGACTTATGCGAGGCTTGGCGAAGGCTTTGACCTCAAGAGACCCGAATGGGGCGATGTGAAGCAGATTCTCGATGCTCAGCGTTCGTCACTAGAATAGTATTGCAGGGGTGGAAATACTAGACCCGGTTATCGGATGCGCCATGATAACATCGCAGCGGCTTTGGAAGTCCCACATATATATGTTGACATCATAAAGGGGCCAAGGGCGCCAGACGTGGTCAGACGCCACTAGCGTAGCAATGGGGACGAAGCAAGGACGTGGGAGCTGGCGCTGAACCCGAGGACAGGTCCCCTGACACATGCCAACCAGATCACAAAGAAAGGGCCGGAGATGAAATTTTGTTTGCGGGCCTTGGCGTTGTTTTAACACTGAAATCCAGTTCCAATGTGGGTTGGCAGGGAAATGGACGTGCGTGGGAACACCTTGATCGGGTGCGGGAGTCCTTTTATGTGTTATCGTTGGATTTCGAGATCAATCGGAAATCTATGTGAGCTGGGTCGTTCTGGTGGGGGGCAGGTGTACCGACACGTTCTAATACATGAGGGGTCGCGACTTGAGCGTGTGCGGGGTATATTAACGTGAAGCTGTGCAATAACCTCGTGCAAGAGTGCAGGCAAGTAAAACTTGTCGCACATAATAATTTAAACCCATTTTGTTGCCACGTGCTTTGACAAGCCGAGACAAGACGCTTTTCACTTTTGCCCGCAGCGCATACACCAACTTATTCCCACCTCATACCCTACCTTCGTTACTAGTGGGTCATTTCTCGCTTTCCAGGGTCCTTTTTATTCATCTATCCGTTGTAGCTCTCTTTTTACGCCCACAATTTTAGCGACAATTGTTGCCTTCCTTACCTGCCAAATCCATTTCCGCCGGTCGCCGGTCCCTTCATATAGGCCCAACAAGGACTGTGCCCGTACAAACTCAACTACCGCCTTCAGTTCCCCTCTTTTACACTCGTCCTTCCCAACATGGAGCTATCGACTCCAGCCGAGCAGCGCGCCTTCGCTGTAGCCAAAATCAAACGGGCCACCTCCCTTCCCCGTATGAAAGATGGTCGAAGACCGCGTATGCATGTCGAAGCCGTCAGTGAAGGCGAGAGATCACAACTGGCTACTCCGGAGCTGGTCGCAGATGGGCACCTGAGCGACGACGGCCCAATGGTGTCCGAAGACCACTGTGGCGACGGTTCTCACCCAACCCAGGTCGAACCAGAACCAGAACACGAACCAGAACCAGACCTACCGCCAGAACCAGAGGTTGATGCAGAACATAGCGAAGTCAAAGCTGACGATCAGAAAACTGAAGAGGAACCCATCACTTCTCCCCCTGCGACACCCTGTTTACCAGAAGACACACCAACAAAATCGAGACGACGTTCACGCTCTCGTTCAAGGGGACGAGGTTCCAAGGATTTTAAAGGCAAAGCTAAGGTTACACAGTCTCCTCATCCCGCGAATGCTCTGCCCTCCACCAATGACTCTTCGCCTGACGAAGGCCCCATCGCACCCACTCCTCAACCTCCTAGCCTTACTTCACCGCTCCTCATGTCCCCGATCCCTGCTCATGTCGCCCTGATCCAGGCGCACCGTATATTCGCATCTCCTGAACCCGGTATGATTTATCCCGGAACGTCCCCACCAACACCCCTACTCCCCACCCTCCAAGATATTCAACGCGGGCTCTTCCGCTCAAACAGCGCAGCAGCGCGTTTGATGGTTCTACAACACCTGGCAGGGTCGGAGGCTTATGATCCGTCGCTTTCATCACCCCCCGTTACACCGCCACCGCTTCCCGGCAAGGTATTTCGCAACAACACCGTCGGTGGAAGTGGAGGCGAGCGCATTCAAGCCCGCAAGGTGATGATGCGTCAACTTAGCAGGCGTTTGAAGGAGGCGGAAGCCGAGCAGACTAGCGGAGGTGAGGACCCTCAACCCACGACAGTTGCCCGTCGTAAGCGACGAAAGCGCTCCTCCACGAACCGGTCGACTGTTGTTGATGATCGCGAACCACCATCTGCGGCGTCTCCAACTACACCCGTATTTCCAACCTTACCTCGATCCACCCCTGAACCTACACGTGACGAGAGTGATACACATGCACGAAGTCCAACACCAAACGCGAGAAGTCCCAGCGTAGAGCGTAGCCGAGAAGATGCGTTGGCCAAGCTCACAGGAGAGGCACCATCCTCCACGGTATACGACTATGAGACTCCGTTGGAACGGCGAGGTGTGGTAGTCGAAGAAGAGGACGACGCTGCCGATCACGATCACAGTCAAGCCTCCCCCATCCCTCGTTCGACGTACAATGGCCGCTCTGATGCATCTCCTCGAGTCGCTTCTCCCCGTCTGACACCCTCCCCCAGTGCACCTTTAAGCACATCGGCAGATTCGGCAGACGCTGATGCTCCCGCCTTTCTGTCCGATTCTGTTCAAGAACAACAGGAGGTGTTCCCAACCTCGCCTTTTGCCACACCTTTGCGTGAGCGACAAGGCCCTGACGAAGAGGAAGAGGACTCGCATACCGATACCGAAAATGATGCGGCGAGGCGTTCACCATGGAACGATGCATATGACCGTGAGATTAGCTGGGTAGCCGAACTTGGTGAGTCCCGTTTAGCTTGGTGTTCTGTTTTTCTTCTCATGGCGCTGTCTGTAACAGTTCCAGAGCGAATTCCTGTCCACGATGATAACGACTATGACGACGCAGATGACACCCACGAACCAAGGGTTCATTCCTCCAGTACGCTTCACCACTCGGATCTTGAAGAACATGAGGACGAGGACGATGATGATTCGTTACCACGTGCTTCCATCGGCTCGAAGAACCTTGTACTGGACATCGAAACCTCGCCCGAGGCACCGAAACCCCTCCAGATACCGCCGTCACCGTCGTCCGCCATCATTCTCCACAGACATCTCAGCGATGACTCTCGTATTTTCCCAGCTCGTCTTTCAATATCATCACCTAGTCAACCTGAGCTCATCCCCTCCCCAAATACGGAATATCAGGAGTGGGAGGAGTCATTACGCGTGATTGTTACTGACACAACGCCGAAGAAAAATGGAGAAGGCTCTCAGAGCCGGTGGGAAAGGGTCAGGAATGTGTTTGGGCGACCAGGGTCGAGTAATGGGAGACGATCGCGAAATAATAGCATTAGGGAGCGCGCCAACAACACAGATTCCAGTACAAGCAGGGAGAGCGGTGCAAGCTTGACAGGGGCTTCCAAGACGGACAAAGGTAAACGAAATGATCATGCAGGTCATACTTTGGTCTGATCCGATTGTTACCAGAACCTTCCACATATCTCCCGAGTTCACCTAGTGCTGTATCTCCTGTGCCCCCAGCATCCAGCGAGGCTTTGCAAAAGTATGGTGGTGATGCCAAGTTGTTCCCTTTCCCTGGCATCTTCCCAGGAGTGAGGAGGCTAGAAGAAGAGCGACGTACTCGTAGTGGCGGGCTCTCGCTCAACGCATCTTCCCCTGATATAGTATCCCCTCCCACCCTAGACGAATTCTCTGCCATAAGCTCTGGCTCAGCCTCCTCGCGCACCCTGCAAGCTTCTCCAGAAATTACTCGAGATCGGAAGTTATCACACCAGGCCTCGGATACACGCCTTTTCCAAAGATTCAACCCAGGGAACACTCCACCACCGTTATCAACACCGTCGGCCTCTACGACTCCGCCAGACCCAGCTTCCTCGCCCTCTCCCAACAACACTGGATGGCTTGGTGGCAAGTTACCCACGGACCGAGGGGGTGTCAGGACGTGGCTCCGTGAAAAGGGGCTCATTCCATCTCAGTCCTCCCAGGCCTCATCCCCCGGCTTACAGCAGCCAGTTTCGGCTCCTGTTGTTATCTCTCAGTCAGGTTCGACTGACGTGAGCAGAAAACTATCTGATCTGTTCGATAGCCGGAAGGAAAACGAGCTCATGACTGACTGGGAGGACATGTCAAGGACTCCAACCACCACCGACGAGAGTACCGCGCAAGGCAGGGAGTCTCACAATGAATCCGAACCAGAGACACTAGAAGTTCCCTCTGGGGGATCTTCGACGCCAGAAACGCCAGCCCATGACAAGCCCCCCTTCATTGAGCCGCGTGTCCGCACGCCAAATGGAGATATCCAGTCTATGACGTATCCTACCCAATCGATGTCCCCTGCTCCAGACCCTAATTCTTCTGCTACGCCCGACCCAACGTCATCATTGGATGGTTACGCTACCCAGTCCTCACCCTCATCGTCGTCTCCGGAGCGCGTCTTGGAGCCGACGACGTTGCGTACACCAGGGGCGATGATACTCGAGCGATTAGACGAACAGTTGGGGAATGGGTCGCGCGGTCCAAACGGCTCGACTTTTGTTGATGATCCACCGCGGAGGCTACTCCTATCATCACAAGTGTTGCAAGTTGCCAACTCAAACACTGTGAAGGACCGCTTCCTGTTCCTGTTCAACGATATCCTTATCGTCGCCAAGCCAGTTACACATGACTATGACGCACTTTTGGACATAAGCAAGCCGTCACCCTTGGATCGGAAGTTCATCGTGAAGAGCGTCGTGCAACTGCGTGATGTTCGATTCACGGCGGATAGAGACGACCTCCCACTCAGCTCACTCTCTTCTATCAGCCGAAACCCTCTCGTCAGGACTTTCGTGATTCAGTTCGCCAAGGGCGCGGATAATGCGATATCCCACTTTTTCGAGAAGTCCGGCACCCGCGACGACCCGACGGTACTTGGCCAATTGTTATTCAGGATGCTGGATCTTGATAGGGCAAAGCTGGGAGACTATTTGTCCCGGAGAACTTCGAAGGTTGTTCTAAAAGCGTTCATCGGTTGCTTCGGTTTCGGCGGAGTGCGAATCGACAAGGCACTTCGTGTGTTCCTTCAGTCTCTTCACCTCGCTCCTCCCTCTCGGTACTCTAACCCTTTGGAGTATGTGTCAGACTCCTTCGCCAGCCGCTGGTACGATGCGAACACGGACCTCGTCGCATACGACAAGGATCTTGCCATTCGGCTTGTCCGTGCGATCATCCAACTGAATGACGTTCTTTACGGGGGCGTCATACGGGATCCTTGGGCCCACGCGCAGATCAAACGGAATGTAACAAGCCGCGACTTCATCGATGCGTTCCGGCGATATGACCCACGGTGTCTCGTCTCCGATGACTTACTGGACAGAATTCACGCGTCCATCAAGCGCGAGCCGCTTTCACAAGCTCGCAACCCAGCGCACTCGGTGGCGCCAGATCAGCTCATCATCTTAAAGCGCCCAATCCCATCGCGTCTCACCTACCGTATGCAATCTGAGCCTATCATCGTTCGCATTCCACAAGCAGACTCTTCCCTCACAATTTACCTGCATGGCAACGAGCTTATCTTTGATCCCCCATACCTCACATTCACACGTTCCGCAGAGGCATCCTTCCGTATCACAGGTACAGCTCTTGGTCTTAAGACTGTGTCGTTCTCTCGTTCGGGCCCCAGCTCGTTGCTGTACACAGGCCTTCCTCTGAGTAGTCCAATCGTGATCGAACGCAGTTTTATGCGCAACACGTTCCAGATCGCATTCGTGAACCACCAAGGTCTGAAGCGCCGATACATGTTCAGTGTGGACGACCCCGTCATGCGGCACAATTGGACGGTCTCACTAAAACGCCAGATAGATATTGTAAGCGCAGGCCAACAGGCGCAGGTTACGGGCCCAAGTCCATTCCACCGGGCGGCAGAGCAGGTTGCGTTCCGCGTACTCCAAGAGACGTTGATACCGCCACAATCAGCGGAGTGCGATAATCCTCATCCCACATTCTCGAGCCAATTCTTCTCCTCGCTGGCCCGGGCGCGGCCATTTTCGCCGCCACACAACAACCGTCTTGAGGCGAACGGAAAAGGGACTTCTCCATCCTCGCACGTACGATCGAAGTCCCGCAGCCAGGTATACCACCGTCATGGACCAGGGAAGCTCGAACACCAACAACTCGACCTGTTACTTGGTGGCGATACAACAGATTCGCCCGAGACAGACGCAGAGGACGGCACGCCATCGGAAGGAGGGACGCGCCTATGGGGCGGCAAAGAGCTCGAAACGGTCTGCCAGCAAAATAGCGCGATTGTGCTCGTCCTTGCATCTTCACAGAGCGATCTTGCGAATCCCAGATCATCCCCCTCACCAGCTGGCCTACGTCCTGTGGTCCCTATTCGATGATATCCTATGGTGTTGTATACATATTTATGTGAGTGGTCCCAAGCATTGCCCTTTCCTCGCCATTGACGAGATGTTCCCCTTAGTTTGTATCGATCTTTCTTTTCTCTTTTCTCCCTTTTTTCGTGTTCTGTTGCATTCCGCCTTGCATACTATCGTCCACAGATTCTCGTATTCCCACGTTTTGTCACGCCCTGAGTCGTATTGTTTCATTCGTAGTATCATGCCTTGGTTGTCGATATTTAATAATCTCTACTTGCCGCGTTACCACTCGGACACCCGTCTCATTTGTACCAACTTAGCATATCAATGCCACGCCCCCGACCCATCACGAGGTCCGACGTAGACCTACCCCGAGTGAACTGTAACATAACCTGTACTTTATCTGCGAGAATACACCGACATTCCTAACCTCCCTCGAGGGCCCATAGTTCTGCTCAACCATCAGCGTGGCGCCGATCGATGATGGCAGGCACCTTCATAATTTCGGGCGTCCGAACAAGCCGCCACATCCACTATCCTGCCCTATTGCCATCCCACCACCTCAATTCCCTTCTGAGGAGTTTGCACACGTCTCACGCATCTTGTTCGCGACCACGTAGATATCTCAAGATGGTGGAAGCAGTGCGGCGGCGGGTACACCAAGACAGCGCCGACAAAGAGAAATCGTCGACTAGGGCGGTTGGGAATGGGAAGAGGGAACATCATGACCACGAGCTGTCGAACTCGCATTCGCATTCGCAATCTCATGGGATCTTCGGAGGACACTCACACTCGCATGGTCACGACCACGACCACGGCGGCCGATTGATCGAGACGTTGCAAAGTGGAGGTGCGCACCATTCGTCGCCTCCGTTGTAGAGGACGCACCCGATTCTCCTTCCCTCTCGCTGACCTCTTCTTCCTTTCTGTGAAGGTGATCAAGGTAGTCGCGTCACGCTTATTGGACTGGGCGCAAATATTATCCTGACCAGCGCGAAGGGCGCCGCTGGGTGGCTTATGAATTCGGCAGCGTTGCTCGCTGATGCCGGCCATTCGTTAAGCGGTGAGTACGATTACCAGCTGAATACGTATCAGTCGCCCTTCTTTCTGCGGTCGCTATGTGCCTCCAGAGTGGGGGGGACCTCTCTGGAACCCTCTGTCCTCTCGCGTGTACCCTGTGGCTCGGCTGACGTGTCACGCACGACTTGACACGCATCCCTTGAATCCCGTGCTGACGTGTCTCTACAGACCTTTTGGGAGATTTCGTCGTTCTGTTTTCATGGCGTCTATCTCGCCGACCGCCCAGTCAACGATACCCCTTCGGCCTCGCAAAATTCGAAACGGTCGGCACGGGACTGGTCGCTATCCTTCTCATCGGTGGTGCCCTCGGCATTGGTTCGCATTCGCTCTCGCTCCTTCTCTCGGCGCTGTCGGACACGGCCCTGGCGGTGCCCGCGGGACCGCTACAGACTGCGTTGCTCAACGTCACCGCGGCAGCGCATAACATCCCAGGGATCGGGCACATCGGGCACTCTCATTCGCATGCAGCGCACGCGCTGGACACGAACGCGGCGTGGTTCGCTGCTGCTAGCGTGGTGTCGAAGGAGTGGCTGTTCCGTATCACGCGCACGGTTGCGGTGCAGGAGAATAGCCCGGTGCTACTTGCGAATGCGTATCACCACCGGAGCGACGCCTATTCAAGCGTCGTCGCTTTGGTCGCCATCCTCGGTAGTGGGTGGTTCCCAGCGTTACCATTGGACCCCATTGGAGGTGCGTGTCTTGTCCAGAGACAATGTTCTTCGTCTATGTGCTAATGTTCTTCTGGACAGGCCTTTTGGTTTCTGTCGTCATCCTTCAACAAGGCCTCCAAATATTCAAGGGCGCTTTCTGGGAGATGACAGATGCCAGCGCTCCCGAACCAGTTTTACGGTCGCTATCTCGTTCTTTAGACAAGTTACTCGAAGACCCACATCTCAAAACCTCCTTCCTTCACACACGCAATCTCCGCGCTCGGCGAGCGGGCTCACACCTCTTTGTGAACCTTTCCGTTGGTGTCCCTGGAGATCTGACCGCCATTCAATTGGAGCAACTCGAAAGGCGGATTGTTACTGCCTTGAAAGCAGAGAGGAAAGATGTGAAAGACGTTCAGATACAGTACGAAGTTACCTGAGTGAGGCATAGACCAGAAGGAACTCTATAATACTTTGGTTTTTCACTTCTGTTATTATCGATAATCTATTTTCTCTCTCCTTACGTTACGTAAACGTACCCCGTGACCGCGCTCTTCGCGACGCGCGACGCGCGACCCGACCCCAATTGATTACAGTACGTGTCGACTTACTAGTACCAGATTCATTGCAAGCCTACGCAACGATGCCAGAGGTAGAGATAAGATTTTCTCCTGAACCAGTATCCTTTGGATCTTTCCGCTTGCTAGAGCTACCACCGGACCTATGCACATTGATCGAATCGTCTGTCGACGACCTAAAGTTTGTATCGACATAGTCTATACTACTCGATAGTTACTGACGTGCGGCTCAGTCTGGTGATTAAAGGTGGTCCGGAAGATGATACTGTACTGTGCACCTCGGACAAAACATACAACATCCGCTCGGTGACACTCTCGAACTCTGTTCTCGTCGTGTCTCCTCATCCAGATGTCGATGGAAGCGAAGACCAAGTTGTCATACAAGATAGCCTCAAAGAACTATTGGAACTCGTTCCGGCTGTCCCGAAGCTGCATCGAATGAACGTTCTGCTGAAGGAGCACGTGTGGGAGGAGGGGCAAGAGGAAGAGGAAGAGGAAGACGAGAGCTTCAGTGCGGTAGGCACTTGGTTAGGCCCCATACCACCAATGGCCGGGCTTAAAGGACGTTTTTATAGGCTAAACGGAAGCGATTTACCCTCGACGATGCTCGGACAGAGCTTCAGGCTAGCGATCAAGAACTCACCCAAGCACTCAAAGATAAGCATATACTTATTATAGGCGGTGAACAATCCCTTTATTGCTTTCTCGCGTGTTCCTGACGAGTAGATATGCTCACTTGCTCGCAAGGCGCCCTGCGTCCCCTCTCTCCGTCGTACCTTCACAAGATCCTCGAGCTCCTCCTCATGCACCTTGTTTCTCTCTCCCAGTCTCACAGCTCAGCCTCCGTCCTGGAACTATGCCGATCCCTCGAGTACGAGCACGAGGTCAGGCGCGAGGTGACCCTACAAGTGATGCGTTGGTTTGGAGAAGTCGACTCCGCGGACGAGCTGTGGAACATGGACGTTGAAAAAGTGGTACGCCAAGTCGGCTTGGGCATTCTGCGTCGGCACAAGGTTGGTGTAAATGTATTTCATCCCTCGTTAATCCTGACCATCACCCCCAATACTCGTTTCAGAGCGACCCTATATCGCAGGACGAGTTCGTGGCAAAGTGGAATGCCGCCGTCGGCGACACTTTTGCTTCCCACACCGACCTCAAATTACTCACCGTAAGCATTCATTTTTCCCTTCTCAGCATTCTCCGTTCCATATCGACATTCTAGGGGAACTACCTCTGTGCACCTTCTCCAATTTCTTCAAGCATGATGTTATCCTACTTCCCCTGCGCAGAACTTCCATCAGACCCCGTCATGCGTTTCTCCGACCTGTTTCTCACACGCGCACGCTGGAAGGCAGAAGACATCGTGCCGTATCTGTCAGACATTGCTGTAGACAGGAAGGTCCTCGACAAGCTCTTACTCAGATACGCGAGAGCTCTGACGGACAACGATGGTTTATGGTATACGGCACGTGCTCGATGAGTAGGAAGAGGGCACCGAAGCCCTTGTTCTCGATCTCTCCTCCTGACCTTCATAGTGTATTGATTCCTTAACCTAGAGATTAGCAACGACTACCTCTAGTCCTCGTGCGATTGGTTGGGATTGTGTTCTTGTTGATCACACGCTCTAACCGTGACGTGATAATGATTACCACCCGGCCTACATCTCTGCCAGTTTCTCCCTGTTCGATTCACACACACTTTGGCGTCAAGGACCACAGCCACGCATTACCCACCAGGGGGTCTTAACCTAAGAGTGCTGGGAGCCGCCTTCCACGCCTAATGCGCTCGGTGAAGGCATGTGAATAAACCCTTTTAGAAGCAGGGATTAGCGGTCACTTCTCCGGTCCTTCTTGCAATGAACTCTCACAATACATCAGGAAAAAAAGTAGTCTCCTTGGCAAGATCATTACCCGACGTCATTGTCTAGTGCCTCCAGGTCGTCAAATCCAATTGATAACCCTCTTTTGTAAGGCCTAAATGCTCCATTCGTCACCAGGAGTCACTCAATGAGCCACGAAGTTCATGTACGTCCCTTTTTGGCAGATTTCGCAACATGTATGATGACCGCTGACTGGTGTAAGAGGGGTAAGCCTTAATCCCGATCTTCTGAGTCCTCCAATGGCCAGAACTTCTCCACGCAACCACTGTAATCCGGATGAGATGCTTATACCACACACTGTAAGAGCCTGCTCTAGGCAAACCCCTGTCTAGCCTTCCAAGCACCTCTCGATTGAGGTGACTAGGGTATCCGAAGTAGACACGACTCTTAGGGGCACAGTTACCAAAATGAGCATAGGTATCCCACGGCTCGAGGTAGCGTAGTTCCGCAGCTAGTGGTCCATCAGTACTCCTGCGCGCCCTCACTAACGCCAGTGAGTTCTCGCAAGCACAGGTATGCCAGGAAGAGCCATCGTCCCCACTACCGGAGTTACTAACGAAAGTTTGGTACAGTCCTTCCCGAAGGCCAATCTGCCATCTAGTCTCCTTGCCATTCCCAGCCAAATATCTATCTCCAAGTGCATCCAGGTCTTGGGCTCGAATTGACCCTTCCGAAGGCTTCTTGATGGGAGAGACTTCCCCGGACCATGAGGAAGAAGCGTTCAACGACGCACGAGCCCAACGTGGGTCTGCTGAGTTGCTGTGTCCCGCATGAATACTGACTGGTGCGGTGTACTGCAGGGCATGTAGCAATCGATATTCTCCCGGATGATGTCCTCTTAGAAATATTTGACCTCTGTCGAGGAGATAATGAGGACTTTACCGTAGGAATATGGAAATCGCTGGTGCACGTTTGCAGAAGGTGGCGATGTATCATCTTTGCGTCGCCCCGGCGTCTACATCTGGCACTCCAGTGTGATGCCAGAACCACCGTGTGGAAGTTACTGGATACCTGGCCACCGTTGCCTATCACGATACGTTATTCGCCCGAGGGTGCCAGTAAGGGGAAGATGAACATAATGGCTGCACCGGGACTGCATGATCGGATAACCGGAATCACCTTTGACAGGATACAAAGCTCTGAAGAATTGGAAGGATTCACCGACATGCGATTTTCAGCTCTGACATGGCTTTCCCTAACATGTGATCGTCATCGACCACCGGCACCGATTTTTCCCGAATCCTTCCTGGACGGATCTACCCCACAGCTACGATCGTTCACCTCATACAACGTCGCATTTGTGGCATTTCCCAAATTTGTTTTGTCTGCCACTCGCCTCGTCACACTTTCCCTTCTCTCTCTCCGGCGTAGTCCTTTCGGCGTCTCATTGACGCCCGAGGTAATTGCCAGTAATCTTGCCGCGTTGCCCACTCTCAAGGAATTGGCCATCGGATTTAAGTGGTGGAAACACCCCGAAAGTCGCTCTGGTCTAAGAGATCCACCTCGCCAGACACGTATTGTCCTGCTAGCTCTTACCCACTTCCGATTCGAAGGCGATGGCGAGCACTTGGAAGACTTTGTTTCCCGAATTGACGCCCCTTTACTCAACAAAGTTAACATCTTGTCCTTGGACCACGTCCCCCGCTATGTCCAACAACTCCACAGGCTCATCAGTGGTGCAGAAAGCTTTAAGCCACTGAAGCAAGCATTTATAGACATCAATTTCATGTGGATTTCCCTTCTATCACCCACTCATTTCTTGGAAATCAGAACTGAGAAGTCACCTGCCTCGGTCTTGTCGATGGCGCGACTGTGCAATGACCTCTCGCATCTCCTCTCTTTTGTGGACGACCTTGAGATCCGCGGATACCCATCATCGTATGGCGACTATGCGGATGCGAGCTGGCTGGAACTTTTCCGGCCATTTATCGCTGTACAGAATTTGTACGCAAACAACTTAATAGCACGACTCATTGCTCCTGTGCTGCAAGAGCCCACTCGGTCCATAAATAATACCTCAGACGTGTTACCTTCGCTACGTAACCTTGTCTTGGAGAGGCGTTACTCGACTGGATCGACGTCCTATACTAGTGACTATTAGCCCTGAAATCACGGTGCAGGTGTAGTGACGGGATTCAGAGATCGGTGGTCGATGAGAAGTGCTCTCAACTCTCCATGCCATTCACGCCCGTCTTTACACACCTATCTTCACCTTTTGACTGCGCCTTTAGATACGCCTACTAGTTCACCTCCGTCTGACTTTTTGGTATGATTGCTCGAGTTTGGTGCACATCGTAATGATATTGTCCTTTGCCTAAAGTAAATTTACGATTATACATAACAAAGCCATTTTTGTGGGAGTGGGAGCCAGGCTGACTCGCACTCGAACGATCGAAGAACCCTGACAACGTCCATGCATACTATAGTATCTATTCGTGTTGGCCTAGCAAATTCCAGTCTATTGCACCTCTTAACGTCGGCTTCGACGAGAGTGTTCCAGGTCTATGCCGACAGCCCGGGTGTCTCAGCCTGCAAGGATTGGTCCCGCACTTTCCACACCTGCAGTTGAACCGCTTGAACAACAACCTTCGGTAGTAGTCGGCGCAATTGCCAAAATAAGAGCAAGCATCCCACGGGCCATCCTCTTGTTTGCCACACAACTACACCACAATATCCAACACTCCTGTAAGCCTCAGTGATGTCAGCGAGCTCTCGCAGGCACAAGTATGTCCAGAACAAGTCACCGTGATCATTGCATGAATCACTAATTAAAGATCTCACAGTCTTTCCCGATGGCCCGTCTGTCGTCTAGTCCCCTTGACCAACGTTATCACCAAATGTTTGTCTCTTAGAGCCTCGAGATCATTGATTCATATTGACTCTTCCAAAAGGCATTCTGATGGGGGGAAATTCCATGCGTCATGAGGAAAACTCCATTGAAATACGAGATCAACGTGGGTCTATGCCGCGTTGCTACGTCCTCTCCTGTCCGGATGTTGACTGGTGTTACGTAGAGCACGTGACAATCAACACGTTGCCGGATGATGTCCTCCTCGACATCTTTGACCTCTACCGGGGAGATGATGAATATTTCGCTATAGGGATGTGGAAACCGCTGATACACGTGTGCAGAAGGTGGCGAAGTATCATCTTTGCATCACCCCGACGTCTCCATCTGGTACTCGAGTGTGACGCCAGAACATCCGTGAGCAAGTTACTGGATACCTGGCCACCGTTGCCAATCACCATACGTTGCTCACCCAAGGATGACGTTGAAGGGGAGAACATTACCGCCGCACTGGAACTGCGTGATCGGATATCTGGAATTAGCTTTGACAGAATAGAAAATTCGGATGAGCTGGAAAGGTTCATGTTCATGATGCAGCAACCATTCCCCGCTCTGACACGGTTCCATTTTGCATTTCATTACGATTACCAGGCGTTGGTCCATCTCTGGCTCGGATTTTCCCCACACTGGCAGCCACCGTCATTTAACTCTCACAAGACCATATTTGTGGGATTTCCCAAATTCTTTTTGTCTGCCACTTGCCTTACCACACTTTCCCTTCTCGGCCTCCCGAGTGCTCAACACTACTTCTCTCCTGACATAATGGTCACCTATCTTGCCACGTTACCCATTCTCAAAGAGTTTTCTGTCGGATTTTCTGAAACTCGTCCTGATCCAAGTCCTCCAACAAATCCACCTTCCCAGACACCTGTCGTCCTACCCGCCCTTACCTTCTTTCGATGCTCAGGCGTTAGCGAGTATTTGGAAGACTTTGTTGCCCGAATCGATACACCCCTACTCGACAACATTCACATCGTGTTCTTCAAACATGATATCTTCCACGTTCAACAACTCTGCGGGCTTATTATTCGCTCAGAAACCTTCAAGCCACTCGAGCAAGCTCATATTCAAGTTGAGCCGTATTGCAAGATTACGCTTGGATCGCCCACTCGTCCGAGTCGTTTCTTCTTGGAAATCGGATGTTACACGAGACCTTGGCGGGTCTCGTTGATGGCGCAACTGTGCAACGACCTCTCGCCTCTCCTCTCTCATGTGGAACGGCTCGAGGTATGCGGAAATCCTTATCCTGCTTCAGCATCGCCAGGTGATATAGAGTCAGCGCAATGGCTGAAACTTTTCCGCCCATTCACGGCTGTGCAGAGTCTGCATGTATCCAAGCTAATCGTACCACTCGTCGCTCCTGTGCTGCAAGGACCCAATGTGTCAGGGGAAGGCCACACAGACGTACTACCTGCGCTGCGTGAGCTTATCCTTGAGGGACTTTAGCCATCTAGATCTCCACGGGAAACTATAAAGTAGTTTGGCCCGTCGCGCCAGCTCTCAAGTCATCGTGTACTATGTGTCTAGCGGACTTCTGCGATTCAGAGGTCGATGGTCGATAACGAGGGCCGTTAACTCTCCGTGTGATTTGCGCCCTTCGTTATCCACTTCCTCCTCGAAACACCTATCTACACCTTTTTTTTCCGATTTATCGTTTATACCTACTAGCTCATCGCTACCTGACCAGTTGATTTGATCACTCGAATTCCATGCGTATCGCGATGATATTTCACGTTGTCGGTTTTCTAGAATCGATTTTCCATTATGAACATCATGGAAAAAAATGCTTATGTTGCTTATCAAGAACTTACTTGGGTTTACACTTACAGCTTACAGGTGCCTGCAAGTCTTTGGCGGGAAAATTTTTGTAAGGTCTGTAAGCCGGGTCAAGGCCATATCGTACTAAACTTACAATAAACTTAATGTGACTTATAATGCTTATAGCTCACTTGTGATAGGTTCGGATAGCCTGAGGCTCCATAGGCATTACTGAGTACTCCTCGCCGCTGTTTGCCCCTTCACTCAAACCCCTTTACTCAAACGTGTCGAGATCAAATTCTTCGATCCACCCACCTTTGACCTCGTGCGAATAACCTCGCTGATCGGTCTCACAGAACCGTTCGAGATGCCCGATCAAGCTTACATGCTCATTGCCCACGAACTGGTCAACGTCATTGTTTCTCCCCGCAAAGGTACCATAAGTGACAGCATGCTCCGATTATCAATGACATGGAGGGACTCGAGTTGGTATCTGACACGGGCCTGTTATTCCTGTACACATTGCAGTTACTTACTTTTGACACAATAAGATGCCGGAAAGACAGAATTTCTGTAAGTTAGTACTACTACTACTGCAAGGCCACTGGCAGCTGAGTTGGTTTTTTGCTGATGCAACAAAGCCACTTTGTGAGAACTAGGTCGACTCGGAGGATCGAAGCACACTGGAAGGTTCATCAACATGTATTCGCCTTTGCCTGTCCTCGATAAATTTATGTTTGACCATTTCTAGAACCTCTCAACTTAGTGTTGCTGCAGCTAAGCTGATGGTTTTTGAGAAATCAGTGATAGAAAATTGAATAAAATAGATAAAATTCTGAAAAT
>Ga0307512_10000450_pt1 | contig 60256 bp, 55 predicted proteins | sample 14_EM_MG_FD_200267 | JGI IMG/M metagenome (GOLD analysis project Ga0307512, IMG submission 200267) | Populus trichocarpa ectomycorrhiza microbial communities from riparian zone in the Pacific Northwest, United States - 14_EM | ecosystem: Host-associated > Plants > Roots > Unclassified | place... | reverse complement strand
ATGGAACCCTAAGAACCACTGCTTTGAGAATACGGCACCAAGTCTCCCGCAGAGCTCCAAAATTTGACTATCCTAATAGTCAAATCTCGTAGCGTCCTGAATGCACCTCCATAACTGCAGGTGCTTTCAGGAGCATCTGAGAATGCACTTGCAGAGTCTGAGGAAGAAACGGCGAAACTGCGATCGGAGGGCGATGTGCAATGCGACGCGTGGTATTGACGCCGGGCGCGGAGTAATCCGCCACCAGGGTGTCTCTGACGGCTCTGATGGAGCGCGTCCACTCTGACGGAGCCATTCCGCCCGGACGGAAATGTTTTTTGCTGATGATCAAACAAATTCTCTGACTTTGCAGCACTTGCCGCTATGGGGGACATGCACAACATGTAGGACGCGCCTAGCATGCAAGATGCAGGTTTGAATGCCCGAATGGACAACGCTGAGTCTATTTGGTATCGCAGCAGGTTGAAGACCTCAGCCAGCAGGTGCTTCCACCTGCTAAACCATCGGACAATGTAATATGTCACTGTATTCATGGATGTCATCGAAGATGCTCTAGACTCTGGTCTGCCCATCGGATCAACTGGCTCAGGGCTATGGAGAATGTCCATCTAGACAATATCAATGCTAACCACTTGGAGAGGCTCAAACAAGCCGAGAAATGTTCTAAGAGTTTACAATCTCAAAGAAAGCTTGGCTGCTAATGGCGCAACTTGCAGGCTGCTTGGCCTTTCCAGGATGGCCTAAGCAAGGGGTTAGTGGCTGCCCACTTAGAAAGTCGGATGTTGGAGGAAGAGCTCAGGATCAAGAAATATCACTCCACCATGTTGGAGAGGTGGCTCCACAAGTTGAGGTCGGAGGTGGATGCAACAGAGGATACAGACACTGCACAGTTTCAGCTGGAGAATGTCATGCCACTGCGCCAGGTAAGCAGTCTCTCATCTCAGCAAAGTGGCCTAGATTCCCGGTCAAGTGAGTATGAACATGTCATTTAGCATCTAACGACTATTCAAGTGCATGCGACTCCAGTGCTGAACACCTCTCATCTCAGCCTAGGCTCATCAGCAATCTGTAGCTCCTCCAAACAGACCGCAGGCTGATTTGGGATCTGTGGCTCCTCTTAATCGACCCCTGGCGAAGCTGGAGGTGGTGGCTTGTCTGCCTTGTGATCCGATCTTCTGATGTATGAGGGCAAACACACTCTGGACCATCAGCAATATGTATTTTTGTCTCTCGGAGCCTCTGGGAGCCTCTGGGAGTGTCAGGGAGTGTCTTGGAGTTGATGGACCAGAATCTGAGGGTGGTCAAATCCCAGAGTTGAATGGACAGATGCAGTGGCCTTCAGGTGCACCTGGGAGCACCTTGGCATGCCGGCAACAAGCCTGTAAACAACTGGAAGCACTGCTAAGAATCCTGGAAGCACCGATGACAAGACTGGGAGCACTGGCAACAAGCCTTGGAGCACCTCGGATCGCAGATGTGCAGTCTGGGAAACACAACATCTTCTTTGTGAACGCTGCTGGTGTACCAGGAAATCATTGCTACTACTTGTCATTCAACCAATTTTAAAACTCATGTATTCAGTTTGTATTCTCATCTATGAGTTTATGTATCTATGTATCTATATAACTATCCATCTACACAAGGGATATCTGGACTGGCTGCAGGCAGTGAATGAGAGCAAATTGAGGTGTGCCTGAAGGTGACAATCGAGTGGACTCAGAGATGCACATGGACGCCATGATGGAGCAAGGTTGGAGATGAATGTGGAGGCGATGATCGTGCGAACTTTGAGGCTGTAATCGGATGAATGTGGCGATTTACTTGGAGGCCATAATCGAGTGAACATAGAGGTGCACTCTGCGGCCATGAGCAATGAAGTTTGGCGACGCACTTGGAGGCTATGATCTCGTGAGGATGGAGGCAGTAATCGAGCGAGTTCAGAGATTCACCTGGAGGCTGTGATCCAGTGAACCTAGAGACGCACTCCGAGGCCATGATTGAGTGAGTTTTGAGATGCAGTCGGAGGCCAGGATGGCGCAAGATTACAGGAGAGCTTGGAGCCGATTGATGGGACGTGCACTGGGTGCTGATGAGACTCGATTCATCAGTTAGTTAACTCCCACCTATGGGAATGTGATGAGGTGACTTTACCTTGGTACTCTCATGTAGTGCTGACTGGTGGCGGTCGGTCTTGTAGTGGGGCACACCACATGCTGAAGCTACAATCAGGGGTCAACTTGTGATCATGAGATTGAAAGGAAGATAGGCAATCTTGGGTGTATGCTGCAGTCAGTGTATGCTGTGCTTGGTGTATGTAGTACTTGGTGTATGCTGTACTTGGTGTATGTTGTACTTGGTGTATGCTGTACTTGGTGTATGCTGTACTTGGGGTATGCTGTACTTGGTGTATGCTGTACTTGGTGTATACTGTACTTGGGGTATGCTGTACTCGGTGCATGATGTACTAAGTGTATGCTTTACTCGGTGTATGCTGTACGTGGTGTATGCTGTACCTGGTATATCCTGTACTCGGTGTATGCTGAACTCAGTGTTAACTCATCATCATGGCATGAAGAGATAGTCAGAGATGACATGACTTTGTGTTCTGCAATCATGGTAGAGTTGTGGACGAGAAAGTGAGATAGGGCATAGAGATGGGAACACTCTGGAAGGTACGAGTGGATATGAGAAATCGAGGGTACAACTTGACTGATTGGGATTAGAAAATTTAGTATCGGTGTTATTAACAGCTGGATCGAGAGTCGTACCTACCATATTGGGAGTGGTTATTTGACTTGATCATGACATTCTATTAAGTTCCAGTTCCTCATGATGACTGCCCATCTTCTCTCATCTCTTTCTTTCTTGTCCTCAACTCTTATTGAAAATACGGAAGTATCTACATTTCTCTTTACTAATATTGAACTTTTTTAAGTATTCTCCTTACGATAAGATGGTACTTTACAGATAAGTTTAGTGTGGTGGTGGTGTGTTGATAACTTTTAATACTTTTGTTATCTTTTATGTTTAGGCTGTCTAGAAAGTTCCGGTTAGAACTTGTCTAGAACCTCCTTTTTGGTTCCATTGGAAGAGGGATTTATCAGTGCTCATCTTTAGAGAACGCGCCTAGATTGTTCTGTTGTATTCTTTATGGTTCTTATGCATTGTTGTATAGTTGCAGAGTTTTTCTCTTCCTGTTTGCGTTATTGATTCGCGACCGTGGTCACGGACAATCACTCCTGTATTATTGTATATATAGATAGTGATTCTCCGGTTTGAGAACAGTTCTTTAGACTTGCTCAGACATCGATACGGAATACTGCAATATATTCTCTAGAATCCTCTTCTCAGTATATGCTTGCCTTTTGAGCACTTCTGAAACTCGTTATACTCACAATACTTCTTCTTTGTATACTTCTTTTGAGATTCTAATAGATCTCTTTGGACTTTCGCTGTTATCATCAAATAGGTTATGAGCCCGAATGAGCCACACTGATTCAACTCCTGATTATCCTCCCCGTAGTCAGAATTTTTTGATACTCACTCTGTTCCTGTGGAATATCCAGAAGTGAACGAACCCTCAACAACACCACTCCACTCACCACCTTCTTCGCCTCATCCAATAACACCAGTGTAAATGGCACCAGGTGTCTCCTCCTCCGGAAAAGATCCCATGTTCTCCTTCTCGGCTCTAGTCAATAAGAAAAGACCAGTAAACTTTAAACTCCACAGTATCGGGAAACTTACTGGACAGGACAACTATTGGATATGGAGTGCCTCGATGAATATAGTTCTCAAGGGTATTAAGGCATATGAGGTAGTAGTGGATGGTGTGTCTCCAGCAGATGATGCTGCATAGACAGAAAAAGATTCCTTCGAGCATATTAAACATACAGCGTCAACCATATTTATACAGGTGGTCTCGCATGACATTTTGGAGAAAATTGTCGACCTTGAGTACCCTCACCTGATGTGGACCCGGCTTCGCACTGAATACTATAGAGACTCAGCTTTCGCACTTGTCTCCAACATAATGAATCTGGTCTCCCTTCCTACTCAATATTCTGGTAAAGACTTACCAGGATTTATATCCAAGTTTGAGTCCCAGTGGCTCCACCTTGCGAAACTCTCGAAAGCCTACTCCTATTCGTACCGGAAAACGTTCACTTCATTCCTTGGTGATGATAAGGCCAAGAGAGATATTCCATTGGGTTGTTTGGTTAAACACAGTAAAAATGTGATCGATATTCTTATTACGAAAGATAGTTTGTCGTATGCTGACGTGCAGGAATGACTTAAGAATATCGACCCGTCCAAGATCGAAGAAAATTCGGCTCTCTTTGTTTCTAAACCACTGGGTAATAGGAAAAAGGGAAAGAAACCTACAAAATCGGGCAATACCAACAATTCTTCCTCCTCCTCCTCCTCGTCGAAAACTTGCACCTGGTGCAAGAAACAGAATCCAGGAAGATCTGAAGGACATACCTGGAATGAATGTTTTCGTCTGCAGAAGATGAACAAGAAAACGAAGGAAAAGGAAGAAAAGGATACAGCTGAGGAAGCCAATGTTACTACTGAGGAACGAAAGGTAAGGAACAAATCCTTCTACTTTGACACGGCCTGTAACGGACACATGACCCCGTATGCAGGATGTCTCCTCAACGACTCGATATGGGGCGGATTTGTAAAATCCAGTTCACAATGAAGCATGGAGATTGTTGGCAAGGGAGATGTGCTGATGGACTGTGATCTGAGAGATGGATTGGTTTCTTTTTTTTGTGTTCGAAGTGTTTTGCATGTTCCTGGATTGGCACATCCTTTGATTTCTTGGAGGAAATTGCGGGAAAAAGGATATACTGAATTTGGAGAGGGGGATTATATTTCAATTAATAAGGGAACAAAAGTTGTTTTGGAAGCTGTTTTTGACAGAAATTTGTTTAAAATCCCTGTGATATCACAATCAGTCCATATTACTTATGACTTCTGGCATCAGGCTCTCGGACATTCAGCACCATCAACAATGGATGAATCACTACAGTTGTATTCCGATGCCAATATACCAGCCAAACCTGTGAATTACATCTCCTCCTCTTGCATCGAAAGCCAAATGACTTGGCTTACTCAAATGTCTGCATTGAAGAAAGATAGGAAAAACCTTGATCTGGTTCATTCCAATTTAAGTGGACCCTTTCCGGTTCCATCATATGTCAATTCCCTTTATTATATTACACTAATCGATGATGCTACTAGGGTTGCGTGGGTTCGCTTCATGAAGCAAAAATCCGAGACTACTAAAATAATAAAAGATTTTGTTGCAGAAATGGAACATCAAAACCACAAGACCCCTGCAGCATTATGAACGGATAATGGAGGGGAATATGTTACCAAGGACTTGAAAGGGTTGCTTACTTCAAATGGAATTATACATGAGCATTCCCCTCAATATTCCCCTGAGTCGAGTGGAGTTGAAGAGCGTTTTAATCATACAATAGGAGAGGCACTTAGAGATATGCTTCAAAGTGCATCGACCTACGATAAGATGTTATGGGCTGAGGCTGTGTTGACCTCAGTGTATATAAAAAATTGACAACCTCATTTGGCACTAAAAGATCTAACTCCTTATGAGGCTTTTTATGGCACCAAGCCATCGATCCAGCACCTTCAACCTTTCGGCAGAGAATGCTATATCCATATACCATATCAGAGACAAACGGACGAAAAAAAGTTATCTCCGAGGGCACAGAGGGCTATTATTCCCGGATCCAGCAATACTCACCTTCATTATCGAGGGCTCTTACCTGATACCAACAAGACTATAGTAGCAGCAGCCATCTTCTTTCCCCCTCTCAAGACAGAAGGGGCTATGCCAATGATAAACAGTCGAATTGATCAAATTCTTACTCCCCTCCAAAGCAACACCCCATCAACCTTCTTTGAGTATACCTATACTAATAGGGGTAGAACATCGGATAGTATGTGGCATCAGTGGATGGATGAGAATCCTCAGGAAGCTAATCACTTGGTCGACAATGGTCATCCAACTATTGCTGGACTAATGCAGGCAGATTTTGAGGAAGGAAACACAGACAAATATTTAGGCGCTCCCTATTGGGTTTACGATGCCAATAATATGGCCTATCGAGAAGCCTTACCCGAACAACCAAATGAAAGAGTATGAATCGAAGAATTCGACAGAGTCGAAGAATTCGATGAATCTATTCGAACAGTTGTTCCTGCAGACCACTTCCCAGAACAAGCACATCAACATTCCAACCAACAATCTCAACTTCCATTGGGACGTTCTCCTCCTCCTCCTCCTTGACCAATGACACCACCACCAATTCCATTTGGTCAGGTTGTCACTTGTGCCAGAAGAGTAGTAAATCCACCTGAACGCTATGGCTTTGAACGATATGCTCCTTAAGCGAGTATGCAGGATGCACCCCCTCGACCTCCTACCCCAGAACCTCAACCTCGGGAAGGAGTTGAGGAAAGTCAGTGGGCAAATTTAGGTGTACTAACAGTTGAAAAACCAAAGTCTTACCGACAGGCCAGAGTGTCACCACAATGGTCAGATTGGAAGAAGGCAACGGATGAAGAACTTAAGTCACTTAGAGAAAATGATCTTGGGGATGTCATCCCAAAACCAGCGGGAAGAAAGATTGTGGCTAGCCGATAAGTATATAAAGCACAAGGAAATGCTCAAGGAGAAGTCAAATGATACAAGGCATGGTTGGTTGCCAAAGGAGTTTCACAAATCTTGGGCCAGGATTAGGATGACACATTCGCCCCCGTGGTTCGTTACGATTCTCTTAGACTTTTACTGGCATTATCAGCATGCAAAGGATGGCGACCTCGACAATAGGACGTCAAGACTGCATTTCGGTATGGGATATTGATGGAAGAAGTTTAAATTGATCTACTGGAAGGTAGCCGGTTAGACGGGATGGTGGCAAAATTAAAGAGGTGTATATATGGATTGAAACAATCTCTCAGGGAATGGTACTACCGGTGAGTAAAATACCTAAGACCTTTTGGATTTGTTATCACTGCTTGGGATCCCTGGGTTCTCGTTCTTGAATGAGGAGATCTCACTTTAGCTTTATATGTGGACGATATTACTCTGTTTGGAGCTACTGCAGAGCTAAAAGAGCAAACCATTAATGAGTTGAACACTGAGTTCAAAGTCAATGACATGGGTGAGCTTAATTGGCTTCTAGGAATCCAAATAACCTTTACTGACGGTGGGATTACTCTTTCCTGGACGACATTTATTGATCAGATTCTGAACCGTATTTCTATGCAAGTTTGCAAGCCCGTTTCAACGCCCATCGACTGAAACCACCAGTTGAGGGCCATTGAAGACAGAGACGAGCGGACCGATGCAACAACATATCAACAAATAATCGGATCTTTGATGTATGTAGTTACTGGAACCAGACCTGACCTAGCGTATACAATCACTCACCTCTCTCAATTCAATTCATCTCCCACCATCAAGCACCTTATGGCGGCAAAACGAGTACTTAGATATCTCCAAGGAACGAAGGATAGAGACCTATTTTTTCCTTGGAATAATCAACTCAAAATGACTGCTTATATGGATGCATCTTACGGCAATTGTCTCGATACATGATGAAGGTTTTCGAGACATATCTTTCAAATTGGAGATGCTAGGATCTCCTGGAGATGTCGAAAATAGTGGTCCGTTGCTACTTGCACTTGTGAAGCTGAACATATGGCACTTGCTATGACGAGAAAACATCATCTCTGGTTGAAGCGTGGAATCCAAGAGTTGATAAGGATTGATATACCGAATGCTCTGTTTTGCGACAGTAACGCTGCTATAGATGTGGCATATAATCCAAGGCTTAACGACCAATCAAAACATATCGATGTGGTATATCACTTTACTCCTGAACATATCGATCAAGGAAATGTGTCTGTTAGGTATGTACCCTCAGAAGAGAATTAGGCAGATATATGTACAAAGGGAATGACGAGACATGTTAATGACCACTTATGCTCAAAGATATATTGATCAAAGTGAGAAGGGGTACTGAAAATACGGAAGTATCTACATTTCTCTTTACTAATATTGAACTTTCTTAAGTATTCTCCTTACGATAAGATGATACTTTACAGATAAGAATGGTGTGGTGTGTTAATAACTTGTAATACTTTTGTTATCTTTTATGTTTAGGCTGTCTAGAAAGTTCTGGATAGAACTTGTCTAGAACCTTCTGTTTGGTTCTGTTGGAAGAGGGATTTATCAACGCTTAGTTTTGGAGAACGCGCCTAGATTTTTCTGTTATATTCTTTACGGTTCTTATGCATTTTGGTACAGTTGCAGGGTGTTTCTCTTCCCGTTTGGGTTAATGATCTGCGACCGTGGTCACGGACAATCATTCCTTTTTTACTGTATATGTAGGTACCGTTTCTCCGGTTTGAGAACAGTTCTTTAGACTTGCCCAGACATCGATACGGAATACTAAAATATATCCTCTGGAATCGTCTTCTCAGTATGTGCTTGCCTTTCGAGCTCTTCTGAGACTTGTTATACTCGCAATACTTCTTCTTTGTATACTTCTTTTGAGATTCTAATAGATCTCTTCAGGATTTCGCTGTTACAATCGAATAACTCTATCATCATCAAAGCACACAAAGTTTAGTCATTCCTCTCTATCTCTCCATCCCATGATGATGAGTTATTACTGAGTACTGCATACACTGAGTACTACATACACTGCATAATGCATACAATGAGTACTCCACATACTGAGTATTGCATACACAGTGTACTGCATCATCCCAATATCAACAGTCTCCTGCTCACAGCCAGGCAGTCATCTCTCATCTGTTGGCAGACCTTGTTGTACTCAATTCTTTACATTATCACAATTATGAGTTAACCAATGAAAAGAGTCTGAGCTCCTGTTGCACCTGCTATCCGATCTACCACCTTCAGATCAAGCACCTTCATGTACCCCTGCAATTTCCATCGATCATGGCCTCCAAGTGCATCTCCAAAGTTGTGGGATCAATCCCTGCAAGCGCATCACCAAAGTAGCTTAATTACTGCCTGGAAGTGCATCTCTGAGTTCACTCGATCTTCATCAGCAAAATGTAAATTGGTCTGGAAGCCACACGCCAACCTCCCAGACACTCCGGTTGACCTCACCAGCGCTTCTAAGTACTTCCAGATGCTCCCAGGCCCCACTGGAGCTAAGCAAAGTGCTTTCAGACTCTGCAAGAGCATTCTCAGGTGCTCCTCAAAGCACTTACAGTTATAGAGGTGCATTCAGGATGCTGTGATATTTGACTTATAGGATAGTCTAATTTCGGAGCAGCTGAAACCTCTGTGCAGGTCTGCGGGATCCTTTGAGAGCAGCTGAGACCTCTGTGCAGCTCTGTGGGAGACTTGGTGCCGTACTTTCGCAGCAGTGGTTCTTAGGGTTCCATAACCACAATGCATTTTGTCTTTGTTACAGTCACAAGATTCGCTACATCATAATGTGCCATGCATTATTTATCTAAGTCTCTCTATATATATGTATGCGGTCAATGTGGCTGCAGACTGTACTCGACTGTAATCGGAGGAGGACCTGGAGATGCCGATTGAGAGAACTCAGTGATGCACTTGGAGGCCATTGTGGCAAGAATATCCGGTTCTAACCAGCACCACCATTCTGTTTGGCAGGGGGAAGCCGGCAGGGGGCATACAGAGATACAGGGCTAACGGAGACGGACTGAGCGACAGGGCGTATGGAGCTACTGACATAACGGATATGGACTGAGCAACAGGGAGTATATATTTGGGAGACCCCGGGGTAGATAGACATCATCTCATTATATGAAATACACAGTCTATCATTCCGAGCTATTGGTCCCAAGCACGCTTACCTAGCTTTCATATATCCTTGCAATTTGTGCGGTTCCTCACCCTCTCTTGCCGAACTTTCATAGATCCACGCAATTTGTGCGGTTGCTTATGGCCGGGTACCCCTTCATATCCTCTCACACTCTTCCTACATTCCTTGAGCCAGAACCGTTGGTTCTCACCAATTGCCTTTCGATGCCGTGAGAGCTCCACCATTTCACCACACCGTGATTGGGGGAGTTCGGTGATGCACTTGGAGGCCGCGATCGAGTGAACTCAGACATGCACTTCGAGGCCCGAATCGACCTAGCTTGGAGGCCATGATCATGCGAACTTGGAGGCCATGAACGAGCAAGTTAGGGGATGTACTGTGAGGCCGTGATCGAATGAACTCAGAGAAGCACTTGGATGCCATAATCGAGCCAGTTTGGTGATGCACTTGGAGGTCATGATTGAGTGAGTTCAGATATGCACAGGGAGACCATGATCAAGTGAACACAGAGTAGCACATGGAGGCCCTAATGGAGCGAGTTTGGTGATGTACTTGGAGGCCATGATCGTGCGAACTTGCAGGCCGTGATCGAGCGAGTTTGGAGATGCACTTAGAGGCCACGATTGATCGAAATTGGAGGAGCACTCAGAGGAGGTCGATCTAGAGGCGGCCGATCTGGTGGCGGTAGATCGGAAAGGAGGCATGTCGGGAGCTCAGACACTATTCATTGGTTAAGTCGTAATTGTAGGAATACACAGAATTGAGTACAACAAGGTTAGCCAAGAGATGAGAGATAAGAGACTGGCTGGGAGCGGGAGACAGTCGATCTTGGGATGAAGCGGTACTGAGTGTATGCAGTACACAGTGTGTACAGTACTCGGTGAATGCAGTACTTGGTGTATGCTGTACTCGGTGTTCACTCATACTCATTGCATGCAGAGATTGAGAGGGATGAAGTAACTTTGTGTTCTTATATGAGGGTAGAGTTCAGGACGAGAGAGAGAGAGATGAGAAGAGATGGGAATTCATCATGCGAAACTGGGACTTGAGAGAATCTTGTGTGCAAGTCAATTTACCATTCCCAATACGGCAGATAAAACTCCTAATCTGGCAGGTGATAACTCCGATAAAAGGGCTTCTATACCCCATCCGGTAGGTCGTACCCCTGATTTCTCATATCCGCTCGTATGGTCCATATTGTTCCCATCTTCATCCCCCATCTGTCCTTCTCGTCCTCAACTCTACCATCATTGCAGAACAAAGTTAAGTCATCTCTCTCTATCTCGCCATGCCATGATCATGAGTTAACACCGAGAACAGCATACACCACGTATAGTATACACCAAGTTCAGCATCCACCCAGGATTGTCTGTCTTCCCTTCATTCTCACGATTACAAGATGACCCTTGGATGTAGCTTCGGCTTCCAGCGTGCCTCCTTTCACGATCGGCCACCACCAGTCAGCTCTCCATGACAGCCCAAAGGTAAAGTCACCTTGTCACATTGCTGCAGTTGCGAGTTAACTAACTGATGAATAGAGTCTAAGCACCCGGCGGGGCTGCAAGTACTCTTCCAACCTTGCTCGATCGGCCTCCAAGTGCATCTCCAAACTCGCTTGATCACAGCCTCCACGTGCATCTCTGAGTTCACTCGATCATGGCCTCCAAGTGCATCACCAAACTCACTCGATCACGGCCTCCAAGTGCGCATCATCATGGCTTCCAAGCGTATCTCCAAACTCGGTTGATCATGGTCTGCAAGTGCATCACCAAAGTCGCTCGATTATGGCCTCCAAGTGCATCGCTGAGTTCACTTGATCACCGCCTCCCAGTGCATCACCAAACTCGCTCGATCATAGCCGCGAAGTGCATCTCTAAGGTCACACAATCACAGCCTCCAGGTGTATCTCTGATGTCACTCGATCGTCATCTTCAGGCACACCTTGAATTGCTTCCAAGCACCGCCTGCAGCCATTCCAGATATACCCTGCGTAGATGAGTAGATACATAGATACATAGATGAGAATCCAAACTGAATAGATGAGTTTTAAAGATTGTTGAACGATAAGTAGTAGCTATGATTTCCAGGGGCACCAGCAGCATTGCCAATCAAGATGTTGTTTCTCCCAGACTGCTGTACAGTGATTGGAGGTGCTCCCATGTTTGTCGCCGGCGATCCCAGGCTTGTAGTCGACGCTGGCAGGTGCACCCAGGCTTGTCGTTGGCGCTCCCAGTTCTGTCGCTGGTGCTCCCAGGTGCTGCCAGGTCAACCTGATGGCCACTGCGTCCGGTCCAGTTAACCCTGGGATTTGACCACCCTGGGATTCTAGTCCGACAACTCTCAGACACTCCCAGAGGCTCCTAGTGACCGAAATACATTTTGCTGATGTAGCCAGGCTACCATCATCCGGATCTCTATAAGCGACTTTGTTCGAAATCCGAAAGTAGAGTCGATTGGGGTCTTGCAGCGGTATATCATTGCCGCACGGGAGCAAGTAATCATTGCGCGAGCCTGATGCACAATGTCAGCGATGAAAACAATTGTTCAGATGATTCATTACCCACTGAAATGTAGTCACATGGAGGGTCCGAGTTCCTCAGGGATGGATCAATCCTGGCGATTTCCTCATGCCACCAGCAATGAATCTGGGCGGTCTTCACCGCGTTCGTGGCAAAGGGATTCACAAACATCGCATCATTGATAGCTATAGGCTTCACACGTGCCATGACCATCGCTAGAACAGCTAAAAGAGTGGTCTAGGTGTTGTATTCTGCGGGGACGATGAGGCTTGTTGCGTCGTCAACAAAGGGCTGATATCACCACAGATTTCCAGCTTTCAATGCAACCAATTGCTCACCAGCTTTGTTTGAATCCTTCCCCTATGAAATATATACATTAGCAGGCGGATTCAGTCATTCAAACGTGTAATGGGATACCTTCTTGCATGCCAGCCTGACAGGCTCGCGTTCATCCTCCTGCTCTGAGACAACATGGACCTCCCGATCCTCAGGATGTTGGGATAGCGCCGATCCAGGATTAAATCGACTTGCCGTGACTTGGGTTCCAATTGTTGACGGGAAGGAATCTTTTGATAGTCGCTTGCCCATCGCTTACCTGGATGGTCGCAGATGTGGATTGCTGTCAGATACTGAATTGTCATCTCAATGATCATTGTAATTGTCGGGTATCATGTTGAGATCATCATCGAGATCCAAATTGTGCATTAATCGTCTGCTCCTCACGGTGCTGGAAGGGAGAGGAGGAGGAGGAGAAGTGTAGCGCCTTATTGTGATGATTTAAATAGGCGGTGAGCGATAAGTATGAAAAAAGTCAAGGAGTGACTAAAGGAAATGCGAATGAATGTAGGGTAAATGAAGTAAAGCGTTGTGTAAAGGAAACAAAGTGTTGATATGATTAAAAGCATCGTTGTGATGGGTTTTTTTCACCTGTCGACAATTCCAGGATCTTGGCTTGTCCCACCACCCAAACTTCCAACTCCTTCGATTGATGGGTACTTGGAACATAAGAATGGCAGGTGAGAAGCATGCCACAGGGTTGTTGACTGGCTTCCTGTGACGAGAATCGTTATTGGAATGAGCTAAACAGCGTTCGCGTTGCACTAATCATTCCGGCTATGCCACTATGCCCTTCCCAAAAACAAACATCTCAATGATTACTCCCAACATTGTAAACTCTCAACACAGCCCTTCATGCATGAATATGAATGATGTAATAATACAATACACAAAACACCAAAAAGAGACCCACAACCTCACCAAAAAACTCCAAATTATCACCCATCCGTCCACCCTCCAAAGAGCCTGGAAAATACGCACTCAAAATGCAAATCATTCAACATCGGACCAGCCAGTCCATTCCATCCTCACAATGACTAATTTGCAGCTGGGCGGCAGGATGTACGATTCCTATTGCCCTTGGAGCCTGCAGCGGGAAGATTCACCAGTGATCCTGCTCGCATAGCCAAGCCACATTGTCATCAGCAATATGGCATTGCTCGTAATTGGCAAAGAGACCAAGAGCACAGTTACGGATTGACTTCAAGCTATCGCTGCTGTCTGATCATCCTGTATTGAAGCTTCCGTACAAACTTTTGAAAGACTCTTTTCGTCGTTGGGATGCTTCTTGGATTTGGGTGCCGAGTCTCACAATCATCATCCGATTCATCCCCGATATTGTCGATCATATAGTCTGCTGCAGGTGGGAGGATGTCATCCAGAGGAATGTAGCAGCAGGCACCAAGCATGGGCGTGTAGGCACCAGCTGTGCTGTAGGCATGTTGGCCGTGATAAACGACGCAAAATCCGGTGGGTTGCTTAATATCGTTGCTGCCTTTACCCATCCGGCAGAAGTATAGGTATCGAAGAATGGGGTAACACTATGGGAGTATGGACTGCCATCTCAGTTAGGTTCCTCCCGACAGCCTCAATGTTCTCGGATTGTCCGGCTGGGATCTGGTAGACCACCGATTTCAGCATTCACGACTGACCAAATGGTCGTATCGACGATTGATGTAACTATCGGAAGTATCGATTCATCATCCCCAGGCCAGTGTCATCAGAACAACGGAGTATTGTTTTCACCCACCCTCTGCCCAGCAATGCTGGGATCCACATAGGCAATGGTAAAGGTAAATAGCTCCACAAGGAAATCGGTCAAGGCGTCGCAACGCCCCTTGATCGGCCAAGACCTGTGACGCAATGTTGCTTCCTTGTTGCCTTCTGCATCAACACATCATCAGGAAGAACACAAGATGCATCAGGGCGATGAAATACATACCAACATGCAGGAGTTTCCTCTTCACTGTCAGGGTTTCTTCGAGCCTATCCATCGTTCGGCGAAGGGCAACCTCCGCAAACTTCTCCTGTGCTGCATTGACTTCCTGACCATCGAGGTTAGTCTTGTCTGCCATGTACCGTTTTCAAAGTGGTGATTCAGACGCCAGATCACTGATTCGAGTAAATCAAGGATCAACTAGTATATCCCTTTGCTCGGGGCGAGCGCTGTGGTTGTTGATGATGCTCATGGACTGGGCAATCTCCAAGACTCGGTCCCTCACTTCAATATCTATCCGTTGTGTTGTCAAGCACCGTTATCCTGCCAAATCCTGATGTGTTCTGCTGCCCATTGGCTGACTCCAACACCGGCGTTCTCGGCCCAGACGCAGACTTGGAGAGTCGGCATCTGAATTGTTTCAGCATCTACGACAACTGATTTCTGCAATCAGAAGGCATCACATTACATATTAGGTTCTCAACGGTGATCAACAATTGAGTGGTGGATATCAAATGCTTGTTACTCTAAACAAGAATTGGGTGTGTTGAATGTATGGTTAAGGGTGATGCTATTCGGTAGGAGAGATGAAGATGGTGTGTTGAATGTTCTGGTGATTGTAAGTAAGGTTGGCGGGCAAGGCGAATATATATATGGGCTTGGAGGGTTTTCTCGATCTGGCGACCTCATTTTGGCTGCAATAGAGCAAGGAAACAATTTGTTCAGCATCATCTAACCACCCTGATTCATTGACTGAAAGCTTAACTTCATCACAAAGACAACTCACTGCATGCTCTGCAGTCAAATCTCACTCGTTTGTCCTTGCTCCAGTTTTTGTACCCTGACATGACATTGCTGGGTCGGTATTTAAGCAGAATGCACGGATTATGTAAGGTAAAAACTTAACAAAAAGCGTCAACCATAAATCAGGCAATGGGCATAGGAGCGTCATGTGAGGGTGCAAAACAATCTCTGTGATGAGCCGAATGCAGATGCGGTATGCTTTTCAAGGTTCCAGGGATGTTGAAATTGAGAGAGGGATTAAACACTTTGCAAGCGTGTGAAGGAGAATGAGAGAAATTCTACGAGACAGGTAGGGCCCATTGTTGGAAATGGTAAATCGAGGTTTGGCTGTTTCCGAGGACCAGCCGCATTGTGATGGTATGAGTACCTGACAGACCATCAAGACGGTTTGTATCATTGTTGCGAGGTTTCATTTCGCTAACGAAACATGGATCTTTGTGAACCGTGTCAATATTGTTTGAAGACATTCCCCTACATTGCCGTTTATATCCCTCACCCCCATCGCAACGGCATAGAAATGATAGTATTTGTATCCGCTGAACAACTGCCAGATTATGGTTTTGCCATCGAGCACAATAGAATTATACTCCCATTCGTTCATGAACCGCATCAAGACCCATCTCTTCACCTTTCCGACGACGATTCCAGCGATTCAGAAGCCGACTGCCAGAATGCGTCTATTGATCCAGAGCAACCTCCAGTTCAGACACGGATTGATGGTCATCCACACTTGGACAACTGTCTAGCCAGCAAGCTCATTAGTAATGTGTATTTCGATATCTTTGAAGATAAAGTTGATCTACGATTACCGGCTGCTCGCGAGCAGGAATATCAATTAGCTCACTGGTGCGTCAAGCACAACTTGAGCAGAGCTAATATCAACGAGCTTTTCAGCAACCCTACGATGGCAACCGTCAGCAACTTCACTTCGTGCCACATTGTATTGACAAGGTTGAACAAAATGTCCTACATGATGGGTATCGACTCTTGGGAATCTGGCAAAGTTTGTTACAATCATTTGGTTGCTCCAAACAACCTTCGCGACGATGATGACACCCGCTTGTTTTTCCGCACTCCTGTTGAATGCATTGAGATCCTGTTGCAACAGCCTGCGTTCAGGGAGCATATGTCTTATGCTCCACCAAAGGAATTCCATGATGCTGAGGACCGTATCTTGTCAGAGGTGAAATCAAGTGACCGGTGGTGGAATGAACAGGTACGTTAGTTGCATTTTGTCATAGGTAAGATGGTTTCGACGGCTTCAATAGCTAAAGCGGCCGCTTGGAGCTACGATTGTCCCTTTATTCCGCAATTCGTACCAGCTTCATCTCACAAACTATCAGGGCAACAATATGGGTGGCCAGTATATTTGAGTATCAGAAACATCGACTCGAGTATTAGATGAAGCGTTCGAATCTTTCAAGCCGCCCTGTTGCCCATCTTTCCGTTCCTCCGAAATATAACTTTAAAGGCCATGGAAACACATCTGCCATGAAGGTAAAAGAAATGCACTATCAAGAGGTGTTAAGGAAGGTATTTGAGCGTATTTTTTGTGCTCTCGATGCGCTTTTCAACACCGGAAAGCTTATGCTTTGTGCGGATGGTCGGATGTGGCATTGTTATCCTGTCACCTGTGCATGGACGGCTGACTATTTCGAAAACAGTCACTTGCCATCAATCGAGCAGCCCCAATGCCCTGTGTGCGAAGCACCACAATAGTCATTTGGAGATAGGAATTAATTGTTGTGGCAATTCAGAGACTATCGGCTATACTTCAAAAAGATTATACTTACCACACAAGGAGATGAGACAGAGAGCCAGGTAGCAAGACAATATCTGGAAGATCGAGTGGTTGGAACCACAGGAGGCGTCGTCTAGCATATGAAATGCATCGCTTCGATGACTATTATCGTACCCAATATTCTTCAGACTCTCTATCCCGGTATGCTTAAGCATTTGATGGACTGGGTACCATCCTTTCTCGAACGACATTCCAGGATGGACATTTCCAAACAGCGCTGGGCGATGATGCCTCCATATCCTGGCTTCGCTTGATTCAACAAGCCATATAGCCAGGTGATGCAATGGAGTCATAAGAAGATGAAAGCACTCGGCTGTGTGATTGTTTAGGTGTTCGCGGGGACCCTTTGAAACCCTTTGGTGAGCCCAATTATACCTTTCACCGAAGCCATGTTGTGTGTCAGGAACTTTGTGTCGTTTCCCCTTATGGCACAGTGCCGGTACCATACCAAGGCCACTATCGAGTACCTGGACAATTATCGGGAGGAGCTTCTTTGTCACAAGGATGTTTTCAGTCGATTCCGCGCCAGTAAATGTACAAAGACGGTCTCAGAAGCCTTGAAAAAGCAGCTGACATTGGACAAACAAGAGGAATGGGAGAGTGACCCCACTTGGAACAATCTGTCTGCGGCTGCAAAGTGTTGTCGCGTTGATGAAAATAGAACACAAATCGATTCAGAAATTCCACAACATCTTATCGACCAATCGGATTTCAGCTTTGAGAAGATGCATCTCCCGAACCAGTTCGCTGACCATATCTGCCAGGTTGGCAACCTCTTAAATGTTAGCTCTCAACTCCCAGAAAAAGCCATGATGGATCTTAAACAAACGTACCAACAATCGAATTGTCATGAGGCCGCCATGCAGATTTTGCAAATGAATGCCCGAAAGGAGCTGCTTCAGCCTTGAGAGCTGAATGCAAACCCAGCAAAATAACGTCGCAACGATGATATACCTCTACCCAAAGCGCCTACCAAGCGAATGATGATGAACCCGCGACCAGAAATCAAGACCCTTGATTACTTGGCCGAGTGGTGTGCAATGCCAACAGGGGACCTACAGAATCACATTGGTTGGTGTTCTAAGAGATTTGCCGACTTCACAGACTATGTCGATTACGATCAGTATTTCAGGGGTCTCAACAATGCAAAATACATTCGGTATAAAGTAGTGGTAATCCTGGTGATGTCTCTGAAATCCAACGAGCAAGCAGTTCATATGGTTCATTGCACTGGGTCCATCAGGTAGACTGTGCATTAGCCACCAAGAGATGATACAGTGCTTCTCTGGATGGGGACGGGTCCAGACAGCCACTTTAAGTAGATTGCTGGGCGCATTCCTGCACAGTTGAAGTGTCTTTTCATCTTTGAGGATACTGAATTGAGTGTTGACGGGCATCTTGCCAGGGTTCAGATGTTTGCAACAGTGTCGATATGTCGGTCTGCTGGTATGGTGATTGTCGAGGAGTGACATCAACCACTTATGCAACCCTTGCATGATGGATGCTATAGTTGTAAGCCTCATTTCGGCATCCGAACCACTTATCACATCCCCATCAATGCGATCCAAGGAGCTGTGCACCTTCTTCCGCTGACATGGCGGCCAGATAGCTTGCAGTGGTACTTGAGCAACATGATTGACTTGAACGCTTTCAATTTCTTTTGCATGTAGACAATTCGACTCGATGCTTGAAGTAATTGTGGCAGCGATATATAGAAATCTGATCAGTGTCTACTCTGGGTGTCTTAATTTGTCTAATGGGAGTTGTGCAAGCTTGTGTATAATCGATGTCTCAAGAGATTGAATAGTTAAGAATATTCTCCAAATCAATGGAACAGTTCAAAAAACCTGCAAAACAATTAATATCACGAGGACCAACTTGAAAAACAAATGCAATAAATTAACTTAAATAACTACACACGTTGTTGAGAGGTTGTGATGACGCAATCACCTCATTGAACGCTTCGAAGCATGGTTTAAGATTGGCAATGAGTTGCTCAGAATATTAGTGCAGTATGTGGAGAAGGATCAGTGCGTGGGGTCCATTTTCAGAAACCAATTTCACTTTTAGCTCATGAATTGTTCACTTGGTCGTGGGTTTTGTCCAACATTTGCCCCATGTATGAGCGTAAGGCAGCCCACCACTCCGGAAATGGCGAACACTTGCTCCTGCGGTGTGGACACATCAGCTGGAATGGTGGAAATGGCGAGTAGTGACTGGATCAAGAAAGATTATATCGTAAAAGAGGTCCCATGCTCATTCATCCTTGACACCGCAGACATTGTATATCCATATGAGTCCACCGATGTGTCCCAAGATGATTCCCTGTATACGGTTCTGATCCGACAACAGGCGTTGATTGTTAACCAATTTCAGCATCTTTGCCCTAGCCTACCCTTGTGCTTTGCCCTTTGGCGCAATTGCTGTGAGTTCAAACTGCATTTACATCCGAGGCGTTAGCATTATGATACAGTTGCATGTAGCGTAAGGAAGCCCAGAGGGAAAGTGCAAAGTTGTGACGGTTATCAGGTGTGTTTTGGAATGAGAGGCATTGTTTCGTGCATGTGACATGTTGTAGAGTCAGCATGCAATGCAGGCGGTGTGTTTAATACAGGAGGAAAAGTCAAAGGATGTGCATGTGGGAAGAAAGGATATATATACTCGAGTTCCTGTGATTTCTGTGTTTAACTTCTCAGATCTGATGATTTTGATTCATATCCTGGGTTTTGTTTGTTAACCAACACAAAACAGCCCAGATTTCATCTTGCACATCCACCCAGCCACTCATGAATGAGAGGCCTCGAGACAGGAACTAGTACCAGCGGTGAGGAAAGTACAAGACACGTGGCGTTGCTTTAGCATTAGACACAACTACTACCACTCAGACCTCTTGCATCTCGGAGCAAACTGAGTAATTTTTATGTTGTCCCAACTGGGCAACCATCCAACACAGCTACCAACATGCCTAGCAGTGGTAAAAGAACACACAACAAATGTCATAGAATAGAGAATACATCATTGTTCACTTTGCAATGTGTTTAGCTCTGCCAAATGGGAATTTTGACTGGGAAGCTGAAGATATACACAATTGATGGTTCAAAGTATTGTGGCAAGAACGAGTGCAAGACTATGATAAACGCGCCAAGAAGGCATAAACACCCTTCAAGCTGTGAAAATACACCTTCAGATGTTGTTGTCACTTTCAATCTCAATGTTGAGTTTAATCTGAGTTTAATCTGATGGCAGTTAACCCCATGAATGAATGCGTTTCAAGGGATCAGGTCCCCAAGTATCGTCAGGTGCGATAGTAAGTTGGAGTCTGGTGCGGCCTACACTGCGCCTCCCTCATTGTTTGAATCCCTCCCGGGTCACTCAAATTGGAGTCTACCTTGCCTGCCATTACATCTGCCTGCAGAGGGAATTATTCCTACATTTTTAATGTGGAACATCTATATTGGACAATGCCTTGCCAAAGCCCTGACCCTGACACCACACCTGTCATACGAAATTTTCAGAAACAACAAACCTGTTGGCCTTTGGGGCATTCTCATCTTCCCCTGCAAAGAGACGGGATTCCGCACAGGCTGTCAAGAGGGATTCCTCCCATGGACGGAGTTCCATAGCCTCTACACTCCACGTTCATAACTCCACCCACTCATCTTAGTGGAACAGTCCTCGCATTTCTGATATCACACTACGCGTGACTTCCACCCTGTCCAGTACACAGCGACGGTCAATACAAACTCTAACCGCTACACTGGGTACCAAAACACCAGCACCTGCAGGATCCTCACAGACAGACTCAACGTGTGGTGTGGTATCCAGCCTTGCATCCAGCATTACTAGCACTCCCTCTACTCTCAGCGGTCTTGGAAACCTGCCTACTCCCATCCCCAATCCAGAAGCCCGCGCGATCAGTATATATCCACTGCCAATATGATCTGCACAAAGGGATCAGAGACCGAGGCAGTGGCAATTGTAACCGCAGGCGGTGTCTACACCTCGATCAGTAGTCTCTGACAGTCACAGCATCCATCGATTTGATCACCCGGACATGAGGTGTCTTGTATTTGCTACAGGCAGACTCATGGAGGACTACATGTGGAACAGACTACTGTTTATGAGTGCATGCGATATGGAGATGGTAAGTTATGCAATGCAACGTGCTGCGAAAGCATTATCTGAATTCCCACACTGGCAGATAATAGAGAAGTACTGGAACACCGCTATGCAGCAAAACAACATTTGGTTCATAGCATTTCAGGCATGCACAAAGGAGATCTTGAAAGAGGTATGCTGAAGCAATGGGCAATGTTGGATATTGAACACTGAAAGCGGTACCAGGTTCGAGCACAAGTCGACATAGTTAAATCCCATTGTATTCAATCAGCAATGGACCACACAGCAGAGCTTTATGATCTCTACCACTCTGAATCCGATGCAGAGCGTTTGGAATTCATTGATTCCCTTCTGGCAGACAATAAGACTCTTTTTCCTGTAGCAGAGCATGTGGAAGGTGGTGTACACAGTCCAAATCCAATGCAAAGAGTGATGAAAGCTGCTAATGAATGGCCAGCATCCACTTTGCTTCCTCGTGGATGCAATCCCGGGGTGTATCTACATCAAATTCTATCATTGGGGGAATACCCGCGGTAGCTTGGCTGATGGATTTTACAACTACATGAATGACGACAAGGATGGTCATATACCCTCACCACTGATCATGTTTAGCTGCACCTCATTGCTCCATGCTGTCCTGGAGTGGCAAAAGAACAAAGGTGTCACTCCAAAAGCTTCCAAGTGAATGCTGAAGGTGGACAGACCTGATCGCTTGAACTACTTCAACTACAAGGACGACAGTGGGAAGCACGCGTGCTGCCGCACTGCAACGGGTTGCAAGTTGTTAACCTTGCCTGGCGTTGCACACATCTATACATTCTTAATGAATACCTGGATCACAGTACCGCAGAGCTACCAACAGAGGGTGTATAAAAACACTCTTGCCAATCTCAAGTGTCAGATCCAACAGGCAGAGAACCCAATGCCTGCTGATGTCATCAGCCTGAATGCAGCAAGTGTAGACAATGTTATTGTTCTTGACCATTTGATCTCCGAAGTGGCGCTTGAGGAGCCTGAGATTCGAACCAGGGACGAAAATATCCCGATCGCCAACAATTGAATGGATGACGAATTGCATTTCGGGATGCCAGGGTGCATCGAGGAATACGAAGATGACGGTGATGACATCAACAAGGGCGATGCCATCCCCACGGCCAGCCAGTGATGATGTGCCGCAACTGAATTCGTGAGGTTTGATCTGCGAAACAGTTATGTCGCCTGGTATGAGGGCAATGATGGCGACGATGCAGATGTGGATGAGGAAGAAGATGTATCACAAGCCGATGATGGATCGAGGCAGAATTTGGAGGACTGAGGGCATAGTACTAGAGACCGAGGGCACGGTACTAGAGAGTGTGATGATTGGACCGCATATTCCAGCCTTGTAAAATATGATAATGGCAAAGCAAATGCAATGGCAAGCGATGTATCCGAAGCGAAGACTGTATTGTAATAAGTGACAACATCTCAAAGTGAAACATATATATGGGGAGAGTGTGGCATCCAATAAACAGCAATAGTGGAGAGGTAAAATGTGGCACACGGCCGGAGGAAAGCATCAACAGCCTTTGGCATTGGGTCAACGGCTACAGTGTAACTGGAGCACCTGCAAAGAGTGTAACACATGTGTCATTCTGATGGTGCATGTACATCACTACATTCCGCAGGCAAAGTAAAGGAAGTCCGACGCAGGGGTGGCGAGCGTCCACGGGGTAATATACAACGCGACAAGTCGCAAGAATAAAACAAATCGTATAATAGCCACCACAAGGTGAGCATGCAACTCGACCCGTCGCCTGTGGAATGGGTCGCATGTGATACTCCATCAGAGGGTACGAGGTTCCGTCATAGCCGTCAGAGCCGTCAGAGCCGTTAGGAACACCCACATGTTGCTGACGGAAACTAGATATGTTGCTGACGCCAGCACTGGCAGACAGTCAGGCAGGGAGAAGCTGGCATGGGACATATCAAGATACAGGTATAAGGGACATGGACTATGCAAAGCATGGGGAATCAGGAGAAACAGAGGAAATGGCGATGGACTGAGCGAGGGGACGGTGCATAAGGATCGAGGGATAGCAGCGATGGACGGAGGGATGTGGAGTATATGTTCGAAACACTGCAGGGTAGATAGACATCATCCAATCATACAATGTAATGCACACTGTAGCTTTCCCAGGTCTTGCTCCCTCACAAGCTTGCCGAGCTTTCATAGCTCTACATTAAATGTGCGGTTTCTCATGCACTCTTGTCGAGCCTTAATAGATCCACACATTTTGTGTAGTTCCTCACACACTCTTACCGAGCCTTCATAGATCCAAGCAATATGGGTGGTTCCTTAACTGCTGGGTATGCGATCACATCGTGTCACTCTCATTGTATGCTCCTTGGGCCCGACTAGTGTTGTGAAACACCGGAATTAGAAAGCAGAGGGCACATCGTCTGCACTCCGCTGCACCTCTTGTGACATCGAAAGGGAATTTGTGAGAAAAAGCTGTACTGGCTCGTCGAGTGTAGGAAGAGGGTGATACGATATGATGCTACCCAGCTCCGAAGAACCACACTATTATGTGGATCTACAAATCCCAGGAAGCACAAGTCACATCAAAAGATGGGAAAAATAGAGTGTGCAATTTGTTGTATGACAAGATGGTCGAAGATGAGATGATATGCTATCTACCCCATGGTCTCACGAATATATACTCCGTTTCACTCTGTCTATCTAATTTACCCCTGTATCCCCGTCAGCCCCCATAGCCCGGTCAATCTCCGTCATCCCTGTGTCTGCGTCCACCTGCCATAGCTCAGTCCTCTGCCAAGCTGAGTGGCAGTGGTGATGAGAAATGGATCTTCCTGCCACAACTCCTCCCTGGCCATTTGTGCGGAGGACACATCTCCTGTTCCATCCCATATAACTTTATACCCAAACCCAAAGAAACATAAGAATAACATATACCCAAACCCGAAAGAACGTAAGAATATCGTTCACCTAAAGGAGTGAATACAAGAATAACATACACCAAATGGAAAGACACAGACGTAGACCCAGACGAAAATCATAAACCCAAAGAAACACCTTAAACCCAAAGGAAATCATAAGCCCAAACGAAAACCATAGATTCAAAAGAAAAACATAAACCCAAAGGAAAAAACATAAACCCAAAGGAAAAAACATAAACCCAAAGGTAAAAACATAAGGACTCATTCCTTTTGCACCCGCTTTCTCCTGCCGCTCTGCATATCTCCCTTCCTTTTCCCTTAACCTCTTGCAAAATACAAGATGATCCCAAGCGGAGTACTGAATCGAACTATCACCTCCCGCATCACATATACAACCGCTGTGATTTGTGCCCGGTCTTCTATACACAACTCATGGTCCTCATTTACTGCTTGTTGGAGGATGGGTATGGCTTTGTTTACCATTTGTCTCTCGTGGTGTGCCCACATCTTGATCTGGTCATCCAGCATTCTCTTGCAGTCCAGGTCAAGGCCGAGCCATTCTAGAAACCAGCTTACGTATTCTTTATCCTCCGTGTTGCCATTGGAATTTCAACTTCTGCTGCTGGGAGTGGCAGGCCAGTCAGGTTTTTGGGCAGCCTTGTGCTTAAGATCGGGAGGCTTCTCTGGGGTACTACCGGTTGGCGGGATCATACTGGGCTCTGTCTTGATGGGAGTTGTCGGAATTGTACCGGCCTCTTTCTTGGTGGGCGCTGGCAGGATCGAACCAGTGTCTTTCTCGGTGGGTGCTGGTGGGATGTTATTGGCCTCTGTCTCGGTGGCTGCTGGCGAGATGGTATCGGCCTCTTCTTCAGTGGGAGCTGGGGGGATCGCACTGGCCTCTTTCTTGGTGGGAGTGTTGGTTCCATCCTCAGATCCATTCTCAGCCAGGTCCATCAAACGCCCTCCAATGTTGCTCTCATCCATTTCCTTTTCCTTTCCCTTGGTTGGTGGTGTTGGCGGTGGGAGCATCTTGCTCTTATTGGGGGATGGAGGTGGTATGGGCATTTCATGGTCAGCAGGCGGTACTGATGGTGAGATGGTATGAAGTTGATTAGCATGATCGCGGTCATCCATGCCAGGGTAAAAACCAAGTGGCATTACTAACCCCTGGTACCATTTCAGGCCCATAGCTTTGTAGTCGATTCCATCTTCCAGCTGAGGGCAGCCATTGTCTAACAACATTTCAGGTTCCTGGAAGACTCCGGAGATATACCACCTGTTGGCTTTCGACTTCCGGTGTTGCTTGGTGAGGCGGTTGACGTATGCACGATTGAGTCATCTCTTCGCTAACTCGGGATCTCTTGATGTTTGGTTGGCGATCGCGGTCAATTGCAGCCACTTCTCACTGCCGCTGGAATCGCCTAGGATTTCCTGGAGTTTGGGATAGTGCTGCCACTGGTTTCCCTCCATCTTCCTTGCCCATGTCTTCCTCTGTTGGGCAGAGTGGTGTTGCTTGATCATCTCCCTTACCCTGTCAGAGCTGTTGAGAGCCTTGAGGAAGTTGTTGTATCGCTTGTAGTTCCGCTTCTTCCAGGCAAGGTTTGTCTCCGCGAAGTTCAACAGCCAAATGACCTCGGCATTGTCAGCATCAGAAATATCGCCCAAGAGGTCACAGATCTCGAGCATGAAATTTGCTTGACTTTGGTGGCAGCTCCTGAGCAGCAATCTCCATGGCTTCTTGTAGTGATCCAAGAGGTCTATTGGAGAAGTATTCCCTGCTCGGTTGTGATAGTGTCTTCGATGTGACGGATACCGGAGAGGAATTGCTAGTGCTTGTAGAGATATCTGAGGAGGAGGCATACATAGTAAAAGTGGTGGTGGTGGTGGCTGGGGTGGTGGTGGAGTCGAGGCTCGTAACAGCGGTGGTAGCTACGGTGGTGGTTGCCTTGGTGGTGGTGGTTGCCTTGGTGGTGGTGGTTGCCTTGGTGGTGGTGGCTGGGGTAGTGGTGGCTTGCGTGATGGTGGCTGGGGTGGTGGCGGCTGCAGTGGTGGCTGCTGCGGCGGTGGCTACTGCGGTGGTGGCGGCTGCGGTGGTGGTGGTGGTGGCTGCTGTGGTGGTGGCTGTGGTGGTGGCTGCCACGGTGGTGGTGATGGTTAAGGACGATTCGAGATCCATGGCATCGCTGAGTACTGCTGCAATGTTGTTGAATGAGGTAAAATGTATCTCGGTTGTCGGGTATGGTTGAGATGGTCGTATTGGTTGAGATGGTCGTATTGGTTGAGATGGTGATATGGGGTGCAGTCGTCATTGGGAAGAGCGAGATGAACGGTACAGCACAGTGGCTGTGTTTCCTTAGGAATGTTGGAGGGGGAAGCTTTTAATATACCTGGAGGGGTGCTTTTGTGCCAGATTGTTCAGTTTCCAGTCACTATGTGGTTCCCGATTTCCCTTGTATGCGTTTCTCATATTTCTTCACCACTTCTTTGCTTCTTCCCCTCCTCATTTCCTGCTTGTGCTCGGCAGTTGGGCATATCTTGCTCAGCATTTCTGTTCCTGGTGGTGAGTCTTCTGCCGAGTCCTGCAATAGTCGTCGACTCTCTTGTCTCGAGGTTACTAGAGGGTCGGGGGAAAATGGTAATCATGTTTGGTGTAACGTGGGTGCAACTCAGCCAATAGGAATATTTCTTCCCCCACCATCCTGCAAATCCGCTCAATTGTATGGATTGGATATCTTCAACTCTTTTTGTTACTGTCCATGAAATGGATCTCCTCCCTTCCCCCTATCTTCCCCACTGTGGTTCCCATTATTGTTGGGACGCATGGTCTGCCAACACATGATGTGCCGAGTCAAAATATGAGGAAAAGAGTTGTCTTTGACTCAGTTCGAGAGGAATGCTATTTTTAGAAACCGACGCAAAAGTCGTGGATTCTCTCCTGGTTACCCTTCTTTGCTTCAGCCGAGGCTCCTCTCCCATCGACCACTCCTCTGCTACCATCCTCCTACCCAACTCTCCAGCTACCAGTCCTTCCTCCTCTTCCCACTCATCTTGCTGGTTCCCGCCACTTCCCATTAGCTTTCTCACTGCCTCCGATAGTCCCACGTTTTCGACTGACTGTTCCCCTTCCGCCACAAACCATCCCTCCTCTATCCCGTTGTATATGCCTTCCACTTTCCCTGCAAACACTCTCTTCCTATCAATCAACATTTGCCTATGTATCCGTACGCATTTGTTTTGCTCATCTGGAGGATCCAGCCGTCGAAGGCCTTCATCGTATTGTCCATTTTCGTGTTGATTGTATAGTCGGCTTTAGCAATAGGAATTTCTTTGGTGCCTTGTGCTGGTGCCGGGGTCTCTTCACTAGGGATTGCCGGGAGGTTTATCACTACTGGCATCAGGGGGGAGCGGAACTCCAGTGGGGACAAAATAAGGACGGACTCCCGGCGCTGTATATGCTCCTTCCAAGTCCAGGAGGGCGAGGGCATCGGTGGTCACACCTTCGTCGAGGATGTGCTTTTGGAGTTTGTCGTATTTGAACTTCGAGGGTCTCTGGGATTTAGTGTGTGTTTCAGTGACGCATTTGCTCCCAAATTTCTTGGGAGAGCTCCGAACAGCATTTCCACCAGCGAGTACTCAGCCAAGGCTCCCTTGTCGATCATAATATGGCTGATGTTGTCATAAGCAAGGATACAAGCTTGCAGGCCAAAGTGTGCACATTCCCACAGGTCGTGGCATAGTCGGGCCAAGTACAATCTCGTACACATGTACCCTCAGCTATCGGCGTGGCACAAGGCATGCTTCAGTCCCTCTTTCAACAGCTCCCAGTCATTCGTCAGAAATCCGTTCATCATTATGATTGTTTCCTGGAACATACCCGAGGAGTGGTAAGGGAAGGTTGCAATGACATCTTCAGCCACCGGTAATGTCAGAGACGGTTCCGGACAGCCACTTCAGGTCAGGGTCCGGGTGCAACTCAAACCGTTGCAAAATTGGTGGTCCGGGTTATCTATAAACCCGGACTGTCAACTCAGGTATGGTTGGATTGTATACTCCTAACGCGTCTGAATTGGGCTGGTTGTCAGCTGTTCTCCCAGCGGGTCCATCCATAGATTCAATTAAGGCTCTTGTTTTTGGTGTATAGTAATAGTATCTTATCAAAATCGCGTTTTCAACAACCAAGGATAAGTTTTTGCATGCTTTGCAGCTTGCAATATCAATTAATTTGGAATCGGTGTTTTACCTTTGAAAAATTGTAATTCTGCTCATAAGGGCAGTCAATAATTCTGTTCTGAACGCGAAGATCAGCGCGATGCCTTGATTACCAACTATGCAATAACTAAAACTGATGACGCTCCGTTGACGCTCATTTTCACGATGCGGCAGGGAGCATGTTGCTGTTGTTTTTGGCAGTATAGCCTGCTAATATTTGATAAATGGATGTCTGCAACCAATCGGGATATAAATTACCCAATATGCGATGCCAAAAATCTATGACACTCCGTTGACTCTCATTCTCAGGATGCGGCAGCGAGCATGTCGCTGTGGTTTTTCTCAGTAAGGCTGCCAATATCTGATAAATGGATGTCTGCAACCAATCGGAACATGAATTATCCAAGATGTGAAGCTAAACATCTTTGACGCTCCGTTGACCCTCATTTTCAGAAAGGGGCGGTGACCGTGTTGCTGTCTTTTTTGCCTCAAAAAGCTGCCAATGCATCGGTTATGCATAACAGGGACCAAATCACTGTGTAACTACCGTACTTCCAAAACGACAAATCATCGACGCTCCATTGAGGCTCATTCTCAGAATGGGGTGGTGACCATGTTGCTGTCTCATTTGCCTATAAAAGCTGGCAATGGATCGGTTATGCATAACAGCGAACGAATCACTGTGTAATTACAGTACTCACGAAACCACAAATCGTTGACGCTCTGTTGACGCTCATTCTCAGAATGGGACGGTGAACTTGTTGCTGTCTCGTTTGCCAATAAAGACTGCCAATACATCGGTTATGCATATCTGCGACCAAATGACTGTGTAACTACCGTACTTACAAAACCACAAATCGTTGACGCTCTGTTGACGCTCATTCTCAGAATTGGGTGGTGACCATTCTGCTGTCTGTTTTGCCTATACAAGCTGGCAATAGATCGGTTATGCATAACAGCGACCAAATCACCGTGTAATTACCGTTCGTATAAAACAACAAATCGTTGACGCTTCGTTGACGCTCATTTTGACATATTGTCCATTCAACATCTGCTGCCATCAATAATAGTTTTCATCATGTATTGAACTTCTTGGTAGTCTTTCTCACAGATTGAGACTTGGCCCTGTGGCAAAGCCGAGCGCAGTAACATTCTTGCACTGTTTGTTCTCACACAACTAAAATTCATGTATCTTGTCAAAAGGTTCATTGCGCCTGCTATACATCTGTTTATCAACTGGTATTCACAAGCTACTGCTCACCATTCACCCATTATATATCTCTAACTAAAACTCTTGGTCAAGATACATAAAGAAGCTGGTGAAACATTGACGCATTCTGTCCTACTTTTCCTTCACTCCCTTATTTCTCCTCGTTCCAATTGCATTGACCGTCATCAACACCCTGTCAGCCTGTCTCTTTGCCTTCCGTGTAGGCCGAATCAATCCGGTAACATTTGGCTCGGCGCCCATATCCCGCTGCATTGGGCATTCCGGATCCTCAATTGGATGGTCTTGCTCATATCAGATTCAGCGTCCGCGTGTGCAATCGTCTTCGCTGTCATTTGGATTATCTAATTCCCCATTCCAGTGAAGCCAATCTTCAGCGTCCAAAATGCTTTCAGGTGCGCTATCCTCATCACTTCCGACTGGATGACAGTTGATTGTTCGGATTCGGCGGATATTTAATACTTGAGTTCATCCTCCATGGAGGTCCTTTGCAGACAAAGGTGGTGGCAAAGGAGATCTTTCTGACAATTTGAATGCAGCCGCACCATCATGTTGAAAGAGTGACCACAATGCTTTTACAATCTCTTCCGTGTCTGAAATGTATCCCACGGCAGTCATCTGCATGTTTTGAGCGTGAGATTCTTTCTGGGTAGCACGTCGGTTCTGGCTGCCCTGCCACATCTCCAAAATGTCGTGAACCTTGGCCAGTCTGTGCAATTTCCTTTATTCCGCTTCTTTCTTCATTTCCAAGTCATTGTCTGTGTTCCTTGTATCCAAGTCCGGGTCAGCGCCTGCCAAAATCCCGCTATTGGCTCGAGCAAACTGCCTTACACCGACTTTTTCGCGAAGGGTGTTGCCTGTGGTTATTGACTGCCTACAGCCAATAACATCTCGGCCAAGGGAAAAACTGGCCTCCAATCCGACACCATGTGGTATCATAGAGAAGATGTAGTGTGCCACATTGGAAAGATCAGTTTTACTTTCAGTTCGTTTCCTCCTGTTGATGCCACCAGTCGGATATGTCCGGTAATCAAAATGTACTGCTAATCTCGATTGGGTCGGAGTTGTAATAATTGAGATTTGGATTAATTTGCCCCCAGTTCTTTGGTGCTTCAGGCTGCGTAATCAAATAGAGCATGGCGGCGGTCTATGGATATGCTGTGCGATTGCTTCGTCCGGGTGTCGTCTCAGCCACATTGTGAGGCATCAAGTATTCTTCATCACCGCTTGACAAATCATTTGGATCAAAGGATGATTGACAGGATCCTGAAGCCGTTGCAGAGGGGATGAGATTGCTGCTCGGTAAGCTTTCGTGCTTACTGACCGGCACACCTCGATGATCGGCACAGTATTCATTCTCAATATACTTCACCAAGGCCTCTTGGTAGTGGGTAGTATAGGATGTCTCGTCCTCAGGATTAATATCCATTTCCTTGTCCCACTTTCTAAATGATTACAACTTCCGAAAAGATCAAAGATATGTCCAGACATGAGCCGCATGCCCGTCTCTGGACTGACTCCAGCGTAGTATTTGAACAGCTTCTGTCAAGCTAACCACAGCGAAGAACACGTCTTCCATCCATGGAGTCTTCTTTTTGGACAATGCTCGCATCACGTTGTCCATGTGATTCAACATGTTGTTGTACACTGTGACAACGTGATGCAATGTGACTGTATGCATCTTTGAAATCCACAGGGTCCAATATCGAAATGGCCTCAATACTTCCATGACATACTTCACCATGGTCCTCAGATTTTGAGTTGTGAAAAGTGGCTGGTAATCAGAGTATTTTGGATTGTTGAGCCACTCATGTGTGAATTCCCATAATCGGTAGGCGTGCTTGAGCAACTCCAGTGTTGACTTCCACGGTGTCTTTCCATCCACAATCAGTAGTACCGTGATGCGAACGTTGGCCTTTTGACAGTCAATGAACTCGTTTGGATGACAAGGTGTCAGCATAATAAATACAGCAAGCATTCTCTGCTATATGAATGTCAATTTCAGGACTTCCAAAGTATCATGAAATACGCACTTTCTCAATGATCTTGGCTAAACCTGGTTTCACGTCCGGCACCTTATTGATTCTAGCATTGCCCTCTTTTCGAAGTCTTCGACTCATCCCAATTTCTATGCTCCCATTCTCTCCAAATTGGCGATCGCCCTCATGGGCTTCCCAAGACTTGGTGCGACCTTTTACACCTAGACTGCTCATGAATGCACCCAAAGCCAGCTGTATAACATGCGCCATGCCTGGTATGTGTTTCCTCAAAGCAGGCCACTGGATTACAGAGGACTCGAGTGTTGATTGCAACTCCCATGTGATCGAGTAACTTGAGGAAGCATTATCAGTCTTAATACCAACAAATGGCCGTCGGTACGCTCAAAATGATCAAGCATGTCCTTCAAATGTGCGGCTTGCGTTGCTACAGTATGTTGGCCCTTCACCTATCATCCTTAATTAGCTCTTGTAACGGGAAAAACACAGGCGATCAACCTCATCGAAAGCAAGTAGAACTTCACGCAATACCAAGTGTCAATCCATATAGTAAGCAATGACTGGCGTTATGGCAAGTTTGTTCGGGGATGTACATCCGTCCAAAGCCAAACTCACTTCATTCCCTGACCACAATTGCTTCGTAATTGCATCCACGGTCAGTGCATAATTCCCCCAGCAAATGTTTGTTAGAGTCGGACCAGATGGCAGCACTAGGTCATTGCGTAATGCCTTATATGACAGTAATAGCTCTAGATTCGATATCGCATTCCATGGAATATGAGCTTAAACAAATCCTAACATGAGGTAGCGATTCCACATGTCTTGGTGAAATTCGGAGGTTTCAAAGTCCTTAGCTGCCAGTTTAGAACCTTTTGTCTGTCATTTCAGTCAATATGGATCAACCTGGATGTCAAATATGATCTTCCTCTGCGAACATACTATTGTGATTCCTCGACTTCCTTGCCTCTTCAGGATGGCCAAAGCGGTTTCATCAACCGTCGAACTAGTCAATTCGGTAACCTATGACTCTGATAATTCGTTCAACTTTGCGATGTGAGCTTTTGCCAGCAAGTGTTTCCCCATTGTGCTGGTCCCATGTTCTGATAGATGGCGAAGAACTTGATGACAAACGATACATCTGATGCCAGGGCTGCCGGTCTCCTCAATTCTGCAGGGTAAATAGAATCGCCACGAAGGCGCATCCCTAGAATTATTCCAAGCAATAGGGGGCTGCGAGCCTACATTCATTGAAGCCCACCAAGCATCGAAGACAATTTGTAAAGTAAGGTCGCTCAAATCACGAATAAGAATACCTTCATTTTGGGAAGAAATCATTATCTTGAGCAATGAGGTGTTTAAAAATTTTGAATCAGACATGGCCGTAGGAATGAGAAACCTGGGTATTCCGACTCGAATGACTGCCAAAGGTAACGATACAGTAAAGCAGACCGCAGGTTCTTAAATATTGACTCTACAGCTACAACCAAAGAAATCTGATCTGTGAGACATTGCATGCGTATATGTGAAGTTGTATACAAGGACATATTGAAAAGACTGACCACGTGAGACTCAATTCTGCCACAATGCAATCCTGTTCATTGCTGTCTAGCTTACTGAGCCCCCACAAAATTTGTTGATGCTGGGTGGGCACTCAATTGCAGGAGGCAGATGCGATATCGTCAGTGGCATTTGTGCCTGTAAAGATAGCCGATGAGATGATTATGGGTTAACGCCTTTCCGCAGCCCTTAGATTGTCCAAGATGCAAGACAAGAAATTGTTGACGCTCCGTTGACGCTCATTGTTAGGAGGTGGTAATGATATTGTCACTAGCATTTTTGCCCATAAAGGCAGGCAATACATTGGTAATGGGTAAATGTCAATGCACAGCACTTTGAGTGTCCATGATGCAAGACTAAAAATTGTTGACGCTCCGTTGACGCTCATTTTCAGGAGGTTGTCGCGATATCGTCGCTGCCATTTTTTCCCATAAAGACGGCCAAAACTCCGAGTATAGCTTAATATTGTCACAGAGCTGTTTGATTATGCAAGATGTAAGAACAAAAATCTTTGACGCTCCGTTGACGCTCATTTGTAAGAGATAGGAGTGATGTTGACGCTATCATTTTTGGCCTTAAAGGCGGCCAATAGTTTGATTATGTGTTACAGTGACCATGTCCTCTGTTTCATTATCAGACTCACAAGACCAAAAATTGTTGACCCATCGTTGACGCTCATTTCCAGGATTGGTCAACCAGCGTGTCACTATCCTTTCTGCCTATAAAAACCGCGAATACAATCACTCTGGATGGATGTGACTATGCAGCGGTTTGTTTGCCAAAAAATGTAAGACTAACAATCGTTGACGCTCCGTTGACGCTCACCTTAATGACATACTGACAGTCAGTGAGTGCTCAACAATTGTGTGTAAAAATGCATATAGTCGTCATTGGCAGCCAATATATTGTTTATATGTATAAACATTTGCATCCAAATGCTTCCAAGCCTCTCATTATCGGATCCACCACAAGACACATGATCTGAGTGAGAAATGACATTGGCCTATCACGTTCCAGTGCTTTCGGCCGGTAATTAATGCCCTATACATCTGTACACTAGTTCTTGATATATTTAGTCCGACTTCGTCACCTTTCCCCATCCAGCTCATTCTCCACGATTTCCATGACCTACCATAAGCAATTTCCAACATCTTCCCTATTTGCACCGGGTCTGTGCAGCGCGTTATGCAGTTGGATCCATCATCTTATGCAGCATGATGGATGTCAGTAATCCAGCTTCGTATTGTGCTTCGACCACTGCATCTATGACTCGTATGACATCACTGACTTATATTGTGTTATTGAGTTTCGTCTGTAATTTGGTTTTAATTGTCTCACTTAATAGTGACGGGCAGGACAATATCACATTCATTGGTTGTCAGTCAACGAGATTTGATGTCTAGAACATTGGCATGGCCTATCCGACCCTTGCACATGCATAGACAAATTATCATGTCTCACAATTTGGTCACTGAAATCAAGTAAAAGCTGATATGTAGCAAAATAAGTACAGGTATTGCATTTCAAATTGATTCATCATCAGAAATGCTAATTTGCCTATATATTCTTCTGGCGACGCAGGAGCCGTCACTATGTCCTCGTCAGAATCTGATTTCTATATGGTAATCAGCTTGGGACGCGATATGCATGGGTTAAAGCTTACGGGTTCAACATGCTTGGATTGCTGAATTTGTGACCAATGGGGCATCGGGGCGGGTGGGCGGGACGGAATGCATTCGTCTGTCTGCGTTTTCTGCGAACCTAGCCTCATATGTCTACTCCCTGGTTGAGAAGTCACTTGCGGCATTTGCAATTTTCCAGGGACGCTATGAAGAGTCTCCAGAGGCTCACTAAATGTTGTCAGTGGAGATGACGCTGCATCATCTGCTGTTTGACGTTGAACGACGGCCGGAACCTTCAATTCAGCTGTCCCGTACTTCTTATCCCTCTCACGGAAGTAGTCGGCCGCATCTCCCCAGCCTGGTTGCGTCAATTCACCAAGCTTCATCGGCTTCTGCCGAAAACACTCCATGCGATGCTGTACCAACTCTTGATCGACTTGAACAAAGCAACATCTGCGTTGTGACCGTCGCAACATTGGGAATAGCAATGCTAACTGTAGATCATGAGCTGATGTTTAGCGTCTGTATCATGTGAGATCCGAGGGATTTCTTGAGACAAACATCAGCAGACGTCCTTTCCAACGGAGAAGGTACCGTTTTTATCACACAACCACGAGATTTTGACGGTTGTTCAGCATGATTTATCCTTGTAAACAAACACAGAACCTTGGAATGACTTGGGGCAAATCGCAGGATGGATGGCAACCTGTGCAACAGGCAGCTATGCGCAACAGGATTCATCTTGTGTAGAACGAGCAAGCTGGCTGTTATGCATGCCATTTTGACTTGAAGCTAACTATATATTCCTCAGGACTTCCCACTTCTTTTCTGTATCTTCTTCCTCAGGACTTCCCACTTCGTTTCGTTATCATCATCTCTTCACTTCCACTGCAGCAAATCATGGTTCCACAAACACCTCAGCAAGTTGAGCGTGGAACAGAATCGAGCAGAACGACGGGCGCTTCTTCCAATCAGCCACCTGCTGAGACCCAACTACAACGCAGACACCACTTAGCTCACCGCGACTCTGCAAATGCAGCCACCGAAAACATGACCCAGGACCAACAGTCAAAAACTTTCTGTATAACCGGAAGCAGCAATAACAAGAATCAGCACACGATCAGATGTGAGTATAGTCGAATCAAGGTAGACGACCGTCAACTAATGATATAACATGCAGCTGGTCTACGTAGAGAGCTGAGTGACCAATTTCTAGCTACCAGTAATGGGTAACCTCCATGGTCGACCAAGGAATTTGTCTGCACAGTCCGGGAAATTGAACATCATGATGTTGTCAGCTCTGGGATTTTTGCGGATGAATTTAGTGATATGAATTCCCGAGAGTGGACCAAACAGGCTTTAACCACATTAGAGGATGCTACCGAAGCGTATATGGTCAAGGCAATGGCCGAATCTATTATGTAGATGCAGCAACTAATTTCCTTGTAGGTTTTCAACATGTCTGCAACTATGGCACGGCAAGGAGGTCGGGTACAACTAGAACAGTCTGACATGTGCCTGGCTTTGGATATGGCCAAAATGGCCAAAGGGGAGTTTTCTCGCGCCACAATAGAGGAGACGCATTTCCTATTTAAGACACCTCGGGAGGAAGTCCGAGAACGGAAGAAGTGGGGAGTTGAGTTTCCTGGGCATAAAAATGTGAAGGCTGGGATGGAATGACACCCGGCTATGCTTCAGAAAATTCAGACGGAAGGCTGCCTTCCTTGCCAACACGGCACCGCACAGAATCCCCAGAGACACTGGAGATGCAAAGGCACAGGTGCACCTCCCCCAGAGTGACTCAGACAGCCGACACCAGAACCGACGACACAGCCACATGAAACGCCACTTGTTCCACCCGGTAACAATGAGGCAGCTCATTCATCCGCAATCGAAGGTGTGCCAACTGGATATGTATATATACATACTTCGCTTCCCAGTGCTCAATTTTTCAATCACGATGCATATGCCAAGGATTGCAAGCGTGATACAGATTTTGATCCAGATTTGCTGACGGATGAAAGAACATCCACTGGTTAGTACACTATCTGCTGCGTGGTAATGCAGCTGACATCCATTTTGCAGATGACAGCAGCCAATTGAGCGAACCTGACAGCGAAGATGAGCATTGATTGAATGAAACGAGATTTTTGAGAGTATTATTATCTACAATTAGCAGACACTTTAAAGTATATTTTAAAGGATATTTTTGGATGTATTATTAAAGAACAATGTTTTGATGAAGGAGAAAGTATATGAAGACGGTACAAAGGCTGCAAAAACACCATTAATGATCTATTACGCCACAATAAATGATAACATATTGTGCATACACCGATGGCAAAATGAGCGTCCACAGAGTGTCAACAAGTTTTGGTCTTGTAAGTCGGGTAAGTCAAAAGCGATATGGTCGTTCCTATATATAATCCAAGTATTGGCCGCCTTCACAAGAAAACAAGATAACTACATGCTCTGTGCCCCTTCATGAAATTGGGTGTCAACGATTTTTGGCCTTTCATCATTGGTAATCAAAGCGCAATGCATTTGGCATTGTGTATATAGGATGTTCTGACAGTTTTTCTAGGTTAAAACGGTCATGAACTCTTCATTGCATCATGGTACACGAAATGAGTTGTTACTGTCCGGGAGGCTGTCACGGGAATGTCGCTTGCTTATCTGCCTAGAGTTGTTGCCAATTCCTCCTTAATAGATATTTGCAATCATGCGCCACTTATAGTACCCAAGATGCGATACCTGAATTCGTTGACGCTCATTTGACCCTTATTATCACAATGGGGCAGGGTGTGTGTCGTTTCTGCTTTTGCCTATAACGGAGACCAATACCTCAGTTATGACTAGCTGCGACCAATGCCCGCTCTGATTACCCAGGATGTGAGACCTAAAATCGTTGACGCTCCAATGACGCTCATTTCCAGGTTGCAGCAGGGAGCATTTGTCTACATATTGTGTTCCCACAAAGGCGGCCAGTTCATCCAAAAGTAACATTGACGTACCATCGTTAATATTTTACGATTAACAGTAAGATATCTGAATGGGACAATGAATAGAACAACGCGAAATGCAAAACCGGAGATTGGACCCGACAGGTCTAGCCAAACCCGGGGAAACCCGTGGGTCGCCTGGTATGGGGCCGGGTTTGGACCGCAAACAACCAGCGGTGTGCGTTTTTGGACGGTTCTGGAACCGAACTGAACTATTTTTCCGGTCCAAACCCCGACCGCTGGCAGATTACCCGGACCCATTGCTAACACCAGCCGCTGGGTCGGTCCCAGTCCAAGACGAGAGGCTTTCATATCCTTCCATGAACTTGGGAACGTCCACTCCTCCGAAGACTGGGGCGCCAATGGTGCCCAGGTGTGGCATTTGCTTCATTCTCTGCGCAATAGCGAGGGCCACGGACTCGATAAATTGCCCGTCAACATGGACATGACTGGGCGAGGAGTTTGCGGAAGGTCTGGCGCCGGTGGAGGATCTGGCATGTCTTGAGGGTCCAGCACTGGAGGAAGTGGTACGGCCACTGGAGCCAGCGGCGGAAGTAGATCGACAGTGTTCAGTTGACATCTTGGTACTGTTTGTAGCGGCTTGGCGATGGGATGGTGGATTAGGCGGTGAATTTGCAGTAATTGGTGATCTAAGGTCAATCGCTAGTTTGTGAGTTTTTGGAAGGGGAGTTGGGTCAATTGGTGCACTTTTTTGAGGTGAGCTCTTTGTTTCATTCTTCTCTTAGTCCAGCTTTACCGCCTCTCAGTTGTCTATCTTAGCTTCCTGTGACGTCGTCTATCTCTCGGGTTCTGTTCCCTGCAACCTCTGCCCCCACAACTGGAAGTATTCTCATTAGCATGCTTTCTAATGGTACCAGCATCATTGATTCTATGTCTTAGTGTTCCTTCGGATTAGTGTCTTGCTTAGTACAGGAGTCAGGTGCATTTTCTCGCTTGTATTTCCTCATCCCGGTATAGGGTTGGTGCCTGTTTCTTGGAGTGTATCACGGCTGTAAGGTCAGTGCCTGTCGTCTCAGTGTTAGGTCGCTGCCTCTCTTCCCGTCTGCAAGGTCAGTGCCTGTTGTACCAGTGTTTGGTCGGTGACTGTTGTCCCTGAGTTAGGTCGGTGACGATCCTCTGGTCTGCGACATCGGTGGATGTCGTCCTGGTGTTAGCTTGGTGCCTGTCCTCCCGGTGTTAGTTCGGTGCCTGTCGTCCCGTCTGCAAGGTCGGTCCCTGTCGTTGCGGTATGAGATCTGTGTCTTTCTTCCCAGTGTGAGGTTCATGCGTTTCGTCCCGTCTGCAATGTTTGTGCCTGTCATTCCAGTATAAGCGTAGTGCATTGCGTCCCGTCTTCGATGTTGTTTCCTTTCGTCCGCTGTTAGATCGGTGCTATTTCCTACGTGTTTGTCCCAGTGTTGGGCCAGTGCCATTTTCTTGGTGATTGTTCCGGTATCAGGTCAGTGCCTTTCGTCAGGTGGTAGGTCAGCCCTAATTCCTCAGTATTTGTCCTGGCGTTAGGTCAGTGCCTTGTGCTTGGTGTTCGTCCAGGTATAAGGTTGGTGCCTTGCATCTGGTGGTAGGTCAGCGCTATTTCAATGTTGTTCGTCCCAGTTCTAGGTCGGTGCCTTTTTTGTTAGTGCTGTCGATGTACCCAGCGTACTGCATCCGGCGTTCCAATCAGATATTGTTTGCACCGTCCCTAACAATGTCGTTGTTTTCTTCAGTGTTCGCTCGGCTTGCAGAGTAGGTATTTTTCATTAGTCTCTTCCTTCCATGTTTACCCAGAATAGCTTGTGGGTGTCTTTCCCACCATTTCGTACTCAGCTTTCCGAACCAGAATCCGTGTTGGGGTTCAATTTGTGGTGAAACAGCAGAGCTAGAAGGCAAAGGGCCCATCATCTACACTCTGCCGCGCCACTCACAACATCTGAAGGGAATTCATGAGAAAGAGCAGTTCTGGCTCAAGGAGCGTTGGAAGAGGGTGAGAAGATATGATGCTACCTGGCCCAGAAGAACCACGCAATTGCCTGGATCTATGAATTCAGGGAAGCACAAGTGAGATCAAAAAATGGGAACGATACAGTGTGTAATTTGTTGTATGATAAGATGGTTGAAGATGAGATGATATGCTATCTACCACAGGGTCTCCCGAATATATACTCCCTGTCCCTCCGTCCATCTGCGTTTCCCATGTATCTCTGTCCTCCCCCGTCCCCCAGTCCATTACCGTCATCCCTGTGTCTGCGCACACCCACCGTAGCTCAGCACTCTACCAAGCTGAGTGGCAGTGGTTGTCAGAAAGGGATTTTCTCGCCACACCGGCTGCTTCTCACAAATCTGTTTTCGATGTCCCAACAGGTGCAGCAATGCGTTAAAGCTGGGGTCTCTGACTTCAAGCTCCATAGCTTCTCAACACCATGATCAGTTGAGTTGAGTGATTTCAGGCCATGTTCAAGCGAGTTTGGAGATGCACTTGGAAGCCATGATAATGCATAGTTCCAGACCGTGATCGAGTGAGATTCCAGATACCTTTGGAGGCCATGATGGTGCCACAGTAGAGGCCATGATTGGGTGAGTTTCGAGATCCACCTGTCATCTATGACGAATCGAGATTTCAGGAGTCCTGAGAGGTGGTCGATGTACAGGCAGTAGTTGGGGAAGGAGGCACGATGGGAGCTGAAACTCTATCCAATATTCAATGTGTAATTATGGCAATATCAAGTGTTGAGTACAACACCGTCTGCTGAGTAAGGGGAGATGAAAGGTGAGAGTCCGGGTGGGAACTGTAGACCACCAATCTTGAGATGATGCTGTACATGGTGTATGCAGTACTCTGGGTATGCAGTACCTGGTGTATGCGGTACTCGGTGTATGCAGTACTCGGTGTATGCAGTACTCGGTGTATGCAGTACTCGGTGTATGCAGTACTCGGTGTATGCAGTGCTTGGTGTATGCAGTACTCAGTGTATGCAGTACTCAGTGTATGCAGTACTGGGTGTATGCAGTACTTGGTGTATGCAGTACTGGGTGTATGCAGTTCTCGGGGTACGCAGTCCTCTGCATATGCAGTACTCAGTGTATACTGTACTTGGTGTCAACTCACGATCAGTGTATGGAGAGATTCAGAGGGATGACTTAACATTGCTTTGTTATGTGATGGTAGATTTAAGGACGAGACAGAGAGAGATGTCTGGAAATGGAGGAAATCATCATGGCAAACTAAGACTTAACAGAACTTCATGCTGCACTCAATAAACCATTCGGAATGTGGCAGGTACGACTCAGGGTCAGACGTTTAAGAAGACTAATACGAGGTCTCCTAAAGCCAATTGGGCAGGTTGTACCCTGGATATCTCGTATCCGCTCATATCCTCTATGTCATTCTCATCCTCATCCCCCATCTCTCTTACTTGTCCACAACTGTACTATCATTGTACAACACAAAGTTATGTAATCCCTCCCTATCTCTCCATGCCATGATCATGAGTGATCACTAAGTACAGCATACGCCGAGAACAGCATACACCAAGTACAGCATACACCAAGTACACCATATACCAAGTACAGCATACCCTGAGCATAGCACCCGCCCAAGATTGTCTGTCTTCCCTTCATTGTCACACATACAAGTTTACCTCTGAATGTAGATTGAGCTGCTGGTGTGCCTCTCTACAGATTGACCGCCACCAGCCAGCTCTCCATGAGTGTTTAAAATGTAAAGTGACCTCATTACATTCCCACTGTTGCAATTTAACTAACTGCTGAAGAGAGTCTCCGCACCTATTGCACCACCAATCGACCGCCTCCAGATCAAGCTCATCCAAGACCTCCTGCAATCTTGCTCGATCGTGGGCCGCAAGTGTATCTTCAAACTCGGTCGACTGCGGCCTCAGTGTGCATACCTATGTTCGCTCAATCCTGCCCTCCAAGTGTATCTCCAAACTCAGTTGATTATGGCCTCCAATATTGCATGCTTATATCCTCCCAGTGCATCCCTAAACTGGCTTCATCAAGGCCTTGGATTGGATCACTATGTTCACTCGATCACAGCCTCTATGTGTACCTCCATACTCGCTCAGTTACAGCCTCCAAGTTCGCACAATCATGGCCCCACAGTGCATTTCCCAACTCACTCAATCACAGCCTCCATGTCAGGACAATCATGGTCTCCAAGTGCATCTCCGACCACTCTCAATCACAGCTTCCAACTTCAGATCATGATGGCCTCGAAGTGCGGCTCCGAACTCACTTGATTGTGGCCTCAATGTGCATCTCCGAGGTCACATGATAATGGCCTCCAAGTGTATGTATGAGTTCACTCGATTGTTGTCATCAGGCGTACCACAAATTGCTCTCAAGCACTACCTGCAAGCGGTCCACGTATACCATGTGTAGACGGATCGCTATATAGATACATAGATACATAGATGAAAATACACACGGAACAGATAGGTTTTTCAAATCTTCTAACAACAAGTAGTAACAATGATGCCCAGGTGCAACTGCAGCATTCATAAAGAAGATGATGTTTTTCCCAGACTGCTCTACCATGAGGCGAGGTGCTCCTACGGTTGTTGCCAGTGCTCCCTGGTTTGATGTCGGCGCTCCCAGGTTTGTCATTGGTCCTCCCTGGCTTCTCATCGGCACTCCCAGGCTTGTCACCAGTGCTCCCAGGTGCTCCCATAGTTGTCACCAGACCTACTATGTCCACGCAGATTTTTCATCAGTGCTCCCAGGCGCATCTGTAGGGAAGCATCAGGTACTTCAACTCTCAAAACATCAATGGAGAACTATTTCATGGCAGCTTGCTCGAATTCTTCACCCAGTCATTGGTTCATTGATTGCACATGCAGAACTCACCTCTCTGGCCATTGATCAACAATCATCACCCATACCGAACAATCTCTATATAGGAAGAAAATGATTGGATACAATTGGGTTTGATGGTTTCCATCCTGTTATGAAAGAGTTAGGTTGATTTGCCAGCAGGCAGATGGAATGATGGAAATGATCACACTCCAAACTGAGGTGTATTTGCCAGGATCTATCAATCACATCTCACAATCTCAGATCATGGAAACAGCTATCAAACCAAAACAGGTGAATCACTACTTGTCTCAACCTCTACAATCACCTTGGCAAGTTGATAGCCACTGAATCTCATGTTGATGAGCTATTGGATCTGGATGGAGTTCCAGACCTAGAATTGACTTCATTCACCGATATCGCCAATAATAGGTGCAGGTTGTGACTGAACATCAGTGGGCATTCATCTCTACATGATGTAGAGAAGCGGCTGTTATGTCACTGCTGCTTGGCACACCTTGGTATCATTGCCATGGAGACGGTGCTGAAGAGCACCGATCATTCGAGTATATTTGGGCAGTGGTAATGTGTGAGCTGCATCAAGTGCGTGGTTGCTCAAGAGACCTCTACGCGCAGGACTTCTCATGCAAGTGTGCTTCCACTACATGTGCACTCGGACATATGCGGTCCACTGGAAACAACCATCAGAGACATTTGATATATGCTACTCATCGTTGCTGTGGCATACAGATGAGTACATATTGATGTACAAGTCAGAAGCCCTGGAGAAATTCAAAGAATAAAAGGCTCTTATACAAAAAGAGTCAGGCAGGGAAGTGATGCAATTTTGTACAGATGGAGGCTTTGAGGACACCGCCAAGAATTTCAGAGAAAACATAAAATCAGCGGGCATCTGAAAGAAACTGATTGCGTCCTTCCGACCCAGGTTGAATGCAGTCATCCAGTGTTCGAATTGGATGATCATCGATCCCACACGATGTATGCTGGACATTGCCACACTTTGATAGATGTGGTAGGTGCTTGCAGGCTCATTGGTGGTCCATACCAAGAACCACACTCCGATGCGATCAGTAGTTGGCTAGTCTCTGTACAACACCTGGCATGGAAGGAAGCCATTTTTGCAACATCTTCATGTGTGCAGATGCTTGGCTTTTGTGCACATTCTCAAATAGAAACAAATGAGGCCAAAAATCAGAGCACCTCCAGGCTGATTCGTTTGGTACCGCATATCAGCTGAACAATATGTGGTGTATGTCCCATTGGCCTGAACACTTCACTGCTTGAGACATGTATCATTCAGAGAATGAATGCGCTACACAGCCCCAAATACTGCAGAAGAAGCGATCTTGAATGAGCACTTCTACAGAGATGTCATCAGAGAACCCAAACTCACAGAAATGCAATCAACTGAATGTCAAACAGAGTCGTCATTGGACCACAAATCACCAACACAGCTTCTGCAGCCAAAGAAGAAGTCATGACAATTGGATGGGCTCGCAAGTTCTCATGGAGGGGCGTGGGAGGCGCCTGGCAAAGAAAGTCTTCGGAACCATGCTGGCAAGGTTACACTGGCAGAGACTTGACAACTTCCTCTCGGAGATGAGGAATTCATCAATATGATTCCCATCTACATGGGTGCTGCTATCTCCAACACACACATTCTTGAGGATAGGAACAACGATCCAAAGTCTTATGAACCAGCAACAGAGTCAGCGCTTGGCGAGAAATGGGATATGGCGATGAATTATCAGTCAGATGTAATTAGGCAACATCAAATCTTTGGAGATTTGGTGGTACTTCAGGAAGGGGGATATTCCTTTGACAAGTCATTGGGTATTCAAGACGAAGTGCAATGGAGAAGGCAATGTGCAGTGGTTCAATCCCAGGTAAGTATATGGAGGAAATCACTAACTCGAAGGCATTGACTACCAGGCTATGTAAACACTGACCAAACATCTGGGCCAAAATACACTGCCACTTGCAATTGCAGCCAAGGTCAATCTTGAGATCCATTAAATTGACCTCTAGATGGCTTTCTTGGTAGGTGACTTGGAAAAAGAGATACATATTCAGGAACTGCAGGGATAATGCTATTTGCTTTAGACAGGGAGCTGATACAATGATCGAAGATCCACACTGACTTTGTGCCAGATTGTACTGATCTTGGGAAAGTCTCTTTATGGCATGAAGCAGTCTTGGCATGTCTGGTATGGCATATTTAACAACTTGGTTATCATGATTGAGTTTGTAGCACTGTGCGTCAATGGTGGACTGTGGTGCTCTATGACAAGGAGGATCACAGCATTATCATTTCTGCGGTCATTCCATATGTCAATGATCTCATCATCGTTGAAAATAAGGACTTGATTGAGTGGATCAAGGATCAGATCAAGATGAGACTCTGGATGCATGATCTCAGGCATGCCTTCTTGTATATCAGCATGAATATCAGATGCAATCTGGAGTCTCACATGATCATCATCCATGAACACAGCTACAGTCAGTCAAACTTGGCGACATTCAGCATCGATGAGTCCAGATCAGTTACCATACCAATGGCCGTGATGGTGCAGAAGAGAAAGCATGAGGAAGAAGTCTGCGATCGGTCCAAATATCAATTGATCATTGGAAGTCATCTGTAGACGATGGCTGCAATGCAGCCCAATATTGCGTATGACATCGGAGATCTTCGCCGGTACTATCCCAACATCTGCAAAGAGCGGAGAGTTGCTCTCAAGCACACTAGTCGGTACATCAACAGCATGAAGGACTGTTCGTTGAATCGCTGCGGAGCACACATAGGACCGCTGGGAGTACCGGTTGGGGAAGCATCCGTAGGAAATTGAGAAAAAGCAACCAGATGGTATGTCGATTAAATTTTTCCTGGATTCCCCAAAGACTATAACTCACCAAGTGGACAGGTCATCAGCTTCAGAGGGGTGGTTGACTGGGGATAGGGAATGCAGATGTCCCCTGCCCTGTCCATGACCGATGCTGAATACCATGCCTTTGGAGTAGGCTACATGACATTCGCACCGTACTCGCATCACTTGAGCGAGCTCAGCATCCCAACTATCACTCATGTATTCTCAAATTCTGAGTCACTGACGTTGAGTATGCAGAACACAATGTACTGCAGAATGGCAGATGCACTCATTGCAACCAAGTACTATCTGGCTGCAAATATGGCTAGAGATAGAGAAATCATGTTGAGCTACATACTGACTGCTGAGATGCTTGCTGACTGCCTGACAAATCCGCTGCTGAAACCCACCTTTTTAAAGCTGTGAGCTGCAATGGGGATGATCAGCAATGGTCTCAGGAATGGTATTGGCATTGCATTTGGAATTGGAAATGGTAACAGGAATGCTGTTGGTAAGTCTATAGATTGGGGACTTATGTTTGAAGGAGATCCAGGAGGTTTGATTAGCTGCTCTTCGTCTTTGTTTACTGTGTTGTTTGAAATGACTGTGCTAGCTGTCCTGGAGGAGTGTTGAGCTGATTGCAAGTACAGATAACACTATGCCAAGGACTATGATGTAACTTGCCTGGTTAGTAGTTAGCACCATTAGTCATTGATTTACCTTATGTCAACACAATATGTCTCATTACTTGATACAATTGACACACCTTCGCATATGCCCACACACATGTAACTACTTGTGTTTCCACCCCTGCGCAACAGAAGTACACAATTTGGATCACCAATTCAAGGTTCAACCACTAGGCCTGGCATGCTGCGAGAAATAGTTAGGAACATCATGGGTACCACAGCCAAGCAATGGAGCCATTCCAATACAATTATTGTACAACCTCCACCTCCACATTCTTGAACTCCAGCTGGCACTATCTCACCCTCTTTGCCTAAAGCTGAATCATCAACCATCAACAAATTCCACAGGTTCGACTGTATACCAGCTCAGATCCTCCATCTTTCGAAGACCTGTCAAGATCAAATTGTGACTCAACCAAATACTGGTGGAGATCACATTGCTCCCAAAAGCCAAAGCGCTACTATTGAGGTTGTGAAAACATTCACAGAGGCATTCATGTACATGATGTCTCCTTGGCCAATCCTATCCAATGTGAAGTACTGGATGTTCAATGAACCTTGCTCTCTAGGAAATGCAGCTCAGGAGAATTGGTGGGCATTAACAGGTGCCCCTCTAGGTTCACCATCCATTCATCATTTGTCTGGTAATCCAAATCTCGGTATTGATCCACAGACACCAAAAGCTGGATATATTGTATTCTGTGGTATGTTCCTCTATTAAACATATGGTATTGACTATGTCCCAGAATGCATATAACAAAAATTAACATTTTTTACCATTCAAGGAGCAGGGGCAAATAGGAATCATCAATATGTTGTATGAAGTTCATATTTGGATATTGTCTATTAGCCTGAATTTTGGTTTCAGGTTAAGGAGCTTTTGTTGGATGCTGCTTCTCTTTCAATCATCATTGTAGATAAGAAATCATGGTTCACCTGATTGACATTGCTGGATTTAATTGACAATCTATTTTTCTTCAATACCAATAGCTTCGGGCTCCTGCCTACCATCTCTCTGTGCATTCAACCACTTGTTCAGAAGAATTCAGCTGCTGCAGCGGCAGCTATTCATTGTGTGCTATCAGAATATGCCACTGAAAAGATGTTTACATATATGTATTCTCATGATCATTATCAATGTTAGTTTTACCCCTCGCTGGTGATAGCTTTGAATGTAGATGTTACTGCTCTCATCGATGCAACATTTGTTGGTCACTTCAAACCCCAGTGTCAGTGCTCCCCCACTGAGATAAGCTCTTCTCAGTCTTCATCCGTGCTTATTTGCTAGGATTGGCTTACTTAGAGTTCATACTGTGCTACATACCCAGCCATCCATCCAGAGCTTCCACTATTGGATGGGCTATCCTTCAGTATAGCAGGTGTGACTCAGTGCTTTGTGGCAATCCATGACCTCTATTAGAAGCACTTCTGTTTCATTCTGCACTCCATGCCCCCTACATGGTGCTTCTCTGCTAGAATCAGCACTGCTTCACAGGAATTGGCGCTGATCAGCTACAATCCTAGTTTGCATCAGAAACACTCTGGTGGTCTGGACGGCTCTGACAGCCCTGACAGAACCTCATACCAGCTGATGACGAATTACATGCATCCTGACTCCCAGGCGATGGGTGGCATTGCATACTTACCTCCTTTACATTGCGCCAGGAATGTGGTGACGTATAGGCACCAGCAGAACGACACGTGTGTTGAACTCTTCGCAGGGGCTACAATCATGCTGTAGTCGTTTACACAACGTCAGGCGATGTATATGCCTTTCTTCTTCCGATAGCCACATTTTACCTCTCCACTATTGCTCTATATCGGATGCCGCACTCTCCTCCTATATGTTTAGCTTTAAGATTTTCTCATATATTGCAATACAGTCTTCACTTCAGATACATCACTTACCGTTGCATTTGCTTCGCCATTATTGTAATTTACAGGTCTGAAATATACAGTCCAATCTTCACACTCTGTTGTGCTATGCCCTCAGTGCGCCTCATCCGCATCCACATTGTCGCCATCCTCACACTCACACCTGTCGACATCACTGGTTCCCAGGTGAAACCTACTATGCCCTCAGTCCTCCACATTCTGCATTGATTCATCATCCGCTTGCGATGTGTCTTCCTCCTCATCCGCATCCCCATCATCGCCATCCTCGCCCTCATACCTGTCGACATCACTGGTTCCCAGGCGAAATCTCTCGAGTTCAGTCGCGGGCCGTCGCCACTGGCTGGCAGTGGAGATGACATTGCACTCGTCGCTTTCGTCATATTCATCTTCATAATCCACGCTGCCCGCTGGCATCCCTAAATGAGGTTGGTCATCTGTGAAAGAATTGACTATCGAGATGTTTGCGTCAGTGCTTCCGATCTCAGGCTCCTCAAGCGCCACTTCGGAGGTCAAATAATCAACAAGACTACCATTGTTAACAGTCGCTACATCCACACTAATGACCATTGCTAGGGTTGGGTTCTCCGCCTATTCAATCTGACGCATGACGCTAGCAATAGTGTTGATATACACCCTCTGTTGGTAGCTCTCCGGCAGAGTGTTCCAGCTATTCAGCAAGAATGTATACGTGTCTGCAACACCAGGCGAGGTTAACATCTTGCGAAGCATTGCAGCGCAGCAGGATGGGTCCTTACCAGCGTCATTCTTGTAATTGAAGTAGTCCGAGGGATCAGGTCTGTCTGCAGTGAGCTTTGACTTGGAATCGTTCGGATGAATGCCTTTGTTCTTCCGCCACACCAGGACAGCATGGCACAACCCGGTGCAGGTAGTGTTAGCAACGGGTCGGGGTAACCCACCAGCGGTCCGGAATTGGACCGCAAAAACGTGTCGGTTCGGTTCCAGACCCGTCCAAAATCCCGACCCGCTGACACATGGCAGGCCTAACCCGGACTCGTACCGGTCAACCCGCGGGTGTCGCCGGGTTTCGCTAGACCCATCGGTTCCAATCTCCGGTTCTGCATTTCGGGTTTCACATTCATGGTCGCATTCTGATATGCCACTGTTAATCGTAAAATATTAACATTGGTACGCCACGGTTCATTTTCGACATATTAGCCGCCTTGATGTGCAAAACCAGCATACTCACGCGCCCAACCACATCCTGAAAATGTGTGTCAACAGAGCATCAACAGAGCGTCAACGATATTTGGTCTTGCATCTTCGGTACTATGAGTGGTGCTTGATCACAAGCATCCATGAAGAAGGATATGGCAGCCATTATAGGCAGATATGAACGGGATATTCTAACCACATCCTCCGGGACAGTAACAACTTATTCCATTTACAGAGCTACCACTGAGTATTCTTGAGCCTTTTAGTGTATAATAACAGTCATAGCGATGTATATAGACAATAACCGCCACATTACGCCGTAATTAACCATGATGGAAGGCCAACACTCATTGACACTCTGTTGACGCTCATTTTGAAGATGGGGCAGGAAGCGTTTCACTTTCACTTTTGCCTATAAAGGCAGCCAATAATCAGTTTATGACAATGTGCAACGTGTCGCCACGCAGATTACCCATGATACCTGACCAACAATTGTTGACGCTCCGTTGACGCTCATTTTCATGATGGGGCAGGGAGGGTATTGCAATCTGTTTTGCCTATAAAGGCTGCCGATAATGCCTTTATGGCTGACTACAACGTATCGGAGGCGTGATTTCCCAGGACGCATGACCACCAATCGTTGACACTCCGTTGACGCTCATTTTGCCATGGCTGTATCTACAATATGCAATCATGTAATTTGGCACAGTCCATCATTCACATTGTTTTGGCTGCCTTTCTGGCATTTTTATTTACTTTCTTCTTGATCACTACGTTGTTCTTTAATAATACATAGATATATATCATGATAATCTCCAAAATCCCGTGTCTTTCGCTCAATGCTCATCACCAGCTGCAGGATCGCTCATTCCGCTGCTCCTGTCTACAAAATGAATGTTAGCTGCATTACCACACCACAGAGAGTGTACTGACCTTCATCAGTCAGCATATCTGGATCGAAATCGGTATCGTGCTCGGTATCCTCAACATCAAATCATTCCGCACAGGGAAGAGCTGTATGCGAATGTGTATATCTGGCCGGCAAATTGACGATTTGAGAAGGTTGAACTCCGGAAGTGATACTGGTTGGGGCGGGTGGCGTGCCGGGCAGAGGTGGAGTTGGCTCTGGAGTCCGCTCTCTGCATCGGTCGGGGGGAGGTGAAGCTGTTCCTTTGCATCTCCAGTGAGTCTGCGGATTCATTGCGGTGCCATGTTGGCAAGGAAGGCAGTCGGACGTTTGGTTTTGACGAAGCATTGCTGGGTGTCTCTGTATTGCATCCTTCACCATTTTATGCCCAGGAAACTCAACACCCTGCGTCTTCTCTTCTCGGACCTCGGCGCGAGGTTTCTTGATGCGGCATTTCGTTTCCTCTATTGCGGCACGCGAAACGCCTTCTTTGGCCATTTTGGCCATATTCAACCCCAGGCGCATGTCGGACTGTTCCAGCTGTACCCGACCTCCTTGCCTTGCCATAGTTGCTGACATGTTGAAAACCTACAAGACATTAGATGCTGCTTCTAACAATGAAATCCGGCAGTTACCTCTACTATATACGCTTCCGTAGCCTCCTCTAAGGTGATTAAAGCCAGCTTCGTCCACTCACGGGGATGCTTATCAGGAAATGCATCATCAAAAATCCGGGAGCTGACAGCATCATGATGTTCCATTTCACGGACTGTGTGGACAAATGCCTTTGTCGACCATGCAGGTTCCCTGGTACGGGCTGCGAAAAATTCGTCACGTAGCTCTCTACTGACACCCACTGTCTGTTATACGGTAAATTCACCGCCCTCTGCCTCCATTTGGATATACTTACATCCAACTGCATGCTGCTTCTGATTTTTGCTGCTTGCCGTCTTGCAGACGATTTTTAAATGGGCCTCCTGGGTCATATGTTTGGTGGCTGCATTGGCAGCATTGCAGTGAACTCACTTATGTCTGCGCTCATGTTGTGTGCCCAGAATGTCCGTATTTGATGTAGCACCTGCCAATCGGCCGGTATTTAATCTGCTCTCACCTGGCGGAGGTGGTTGTGTATCCATGATGTGTTGGTGTGGAATAGGAGAGGAAGATGATAACGAGAGGAAGTGGGAAGCCCTGAGGACTATATACTCAGCTTCTTGCCAGAATGAAATATATAGCAGCCAACATAATCGTTATGCTCAAGATGAATCCTACTGTGTATGGCTGCAAGTTGCAGGGGTTTCCCACCACCCCGCAATGTGCAAAAAGTCGGTTTTATGTTGATTGTTTGGTACCAGGGATAAAGTGCGGTTTATGACCGCCGGAATCGCCTGATCACTAGATATCAATAGGATGTTGTTCGAGGGAAAGGACTTCTGCTGATGTTTGTCTCAAATGATCCCCGGGATATTACATGAAAATGACGCTAACAATCATGTCATGTTGTACAGTGAGCGTCACTATTCCTGATTGATTGACAGTCAAGAGCGAGATTTTGCTTTGTTCAAGATGAGTAAACGTACCAACCTTGACATAAAGGATGCCGCTTGCCTCCATATTGTCATTAACTTGCAACATCCAACATCTCGCCCAACAACAAGGTCCACGCAAACTACAATGGTCAATGCTCCGAAAACGAACTTTTCGCCACTTCCGGCGGGCAGATATCGCAAATCGACAAAGTGGTCAATCCAACGATGTCATCATGGGAATGAAGGCAAGAGCTGCTTGGAAGCAGAGAGAGTCCGACCACTTGGGGCATTGCGCAGCTTGTGATCCAAAAAGAAGCTTGCGGCTGAGAACCGACCAGAAACGCACTTTGTAAGCAATGAAGACAATGAGAAATGGATTGAGGATTATGTTGAGAGAGAAACCGCTGGGGCAAGAAAGCGAGTTAAAGACGCAGAGGCAGCGGTTCAGCAAGAACAGGCCGATATGACGCATGCTGAAATTGCGCGATTTACGTCCAGGGAGCCCGAAATGATGTTTGCGGAGATGCTGGTTGCTATCGGAGACAGTCTGAGTGATCTTGCAAGTTCCGACAATGGGGAGGATGGGGAAGATGAGGATAATGAAGAGACTGAGCAGGGCAAGCTGAGCGAAGATGACGAACCCGGCTGGGTGATGGGCACAATCACCAAAACGGTACATCAACGCATGGAGAGGTTTCGGCAGAAGCAGATGAAGCTCGACGAATTGACTCAACCGGGATGGGAAGATGCAGCCGACCACTTCCGTGGACGAGATAAGAAGTATGGCACATTCACATTGAGGGTTCCGGCAGTCATTCAGCCACAAACGAATGATGACACTCCGGCACCTCCACCGACAACATTTGGAGAGTTATGGAGAGTCTCAACATTGTCCCTGGAATATCGCAAAGGCCGCAAGGGACTTCTCGACCAGGAAGTTGTCATATCAGGATAGGTTCGGTGAAGCGGCAGTCACAATAGAGCAAACCAAGCGGTGAGCTAGCTGCGGAGCCTGATTCGTCAACATTGCTGAAAGCGAAGCCTGTTGACCCAGTAAGCTCTGTTGAACCAGTAATCATTTACCGCTGCATATAGCCTCGAGCTAATTACAATTTAGATATCGGATTCTGACGAAGATATGGTGACGGCTCCTGCGTCTGCGGAAGAATAGATATACAAACTGTAAGCTTTGACGTCCGATCGCTGTGAAAAGCAAGTTGTTCAGCAATTTCGCTACTTGTCAGCTTTTTCTTGATTTCAGTGACCACATTGTGAGACCTGATAATTCGTCTGTGCATGTGCAAGGGTCGAACGCACCATATGAAAGTTCTAGAGCACAAATCGCACTTTTAGATGGCCAAAACGTACAGTTTCTTTCTGCAAGTGACTGTTAAGTGACAAAGCAAAAGCAATATCAGTGACGAAATGTGCTAACAAAATGTAAGTGAGTGATGTCATATGTGTCATAGAGAGAGCGGTCAGTGCGCATGACGAATCAATCTGAACGACAACCGTCATGCTAAATTCATCCATGTATCCAAATGCATAACTCTCCGCACAGACCTGGTGCACCTGGTTGAGATATTTGAAATTTCGTGTGGTACGTCATGGAAATCGAGGAGAAGGAGCTGGATAACGAATGGTGAGGAAGTCGAGCTGTATTTACCAAAAACTAGTGAAATGATCTACATGCCATCAATTGCCGGCTGGAAGCGCGGGAATGTGATAGGGCCATGTCATTTCCCACTCAGATAGCGTAGATAGCAGTTGATCAGGAAATGGGAGGTAACAAAACTCCTGGATGCAAACGATAATACATACATACACAATACTGGAGGTCAATAATGAGTATAGTATTAGGTGCATACAATTATTGAGTGTACAAAGGCTGTTTTGATGTGATTACTGTGAGCGTCAACAGAGTGTGAACGATTTTGAGTCATACACATTCAGCAATCAATAGGCTGCATTGTTACATCTTTCCAAAGCGGATGTATAGGTCGGCATTATTACGCAAGAGGTCAATTAGACACTCGTTGCCACATCCTATAAATAAGCGTCAACAGAGCGTCAATGATTTTTGGCATTGCGTCATGAAACATCGAGTGGGCTGTGCAGTTACAGTATGTCATAATCGAACTATCGGCCGCCTTTCTATAGAACAATGGTGGTGGCAATATTTCTACTATGTCCTATAAATGAGCGTCAACAGAGCGTCAACGACTGTTGGCCTTGCATCTTGGAAAATGCATGAGCTGTGCGGCGACGTGACCCCATAATCGCGCTATCGGCCGCCTTTCTAGGCAAAACCTTTTGCAACAACATCACTACTATGTCTTAAAAATGAGCATCAACGGAGCGTCAACAACTTTCGGCATTGTATCATGGGAAATCCTTGGGCTGTGCTGCGACATTGAGCCATAATCGGATTATCGGCTTCCTTTCTTGGCAAAAACGGTTGCTACGACATCGCAAGAGTGTCCTAAAAATGATTTTCAATGGACCGTCCACGACTTTTGGCCTTGTATCATGGAAAATCCGAAGGCTGTGCGGCAACATTAAGCCATAATCTGATTATCAGCTGCCTTTCTAGGCAAAAATGGTTTCTACAACATCGAAACAATATCCTAAAAATGAGCGTCAACGGAGCGTCAATGACTTTTGCCCATGCATCTTGGAACAGCCAAGGGCACTACGGCAACATTAACACATAATCGAACTATCGGCCGTCTTTCTAGGCAAAAATGCTTTCGACGACATTGTCACTATGCCTCAAAAATTAGCGTCAACAGAGCGTCAACAATTTTAGGCCTTCCATCTGGGAAAATCAAGGGGCTATGTGACCACAATGATATATAATCGTGCTATGAGCCGCCTTTCTAGGCAAATATGCTGACGACAGGATCGTACCCATGTCCCAACATGAGCGTCACCGGAGTGTCAATGATTTGTGCGCTGGCATCTTGAATAATCTAACCGGAATGGAACGCAGATAAACCACAATAAACCTATCGGCAGCCTTGATTGGCAACAATGGAAGTGACGATATCACGTCCACATCCTACAATTCAGCGCCCACGGTGCGTCAAGGCTCCAAACGCTACACAGCAATCAACTGCATTATGCTGTTTGTAAATGGAGTTTTATGCAGTCGGTCGTTGCAATCTGTCCTTGTATTCAACTTCAGAAATATGCATGCAATGTCTTACTGATCTGATTATCTTCCTTGTAGCTGTAGAGTCAATATTTATGAACCCGCAGTCTGCGTTACTGTATCGTTATTTTCGGCACTCTCTCGAGTCGGAATACCCAACATCCTAATTTCTACCGCCATGTCTGATACAAAATCTTTGAACACCTCATTGCTCGAGGTTATGATCTCATCCAACAATGAAGGTATCTTTATTCGCAATTTGAGCAACCTTGCATTGCAAATCATCTTCGATGCCTGGTGGGCTTCAATGAATGAAGGCTCGAAGTGGCCCATTGCTTGGAATAATTCTAGACATGCGCCGTCGTGGCGATTCTACTTACACTGCAGAATTGAGGAGACCGGCAGCCCTGGCATCATTTGTATCGTTTGTCATCAAGTTCTTCGCCATCCATCAGAACATGGGACCAGCTCAATGGGGAAACACTTGCTGGCAAATGCTTACATCGCAAAGTTGAACGAATTAACAGAGTCAGAGGTCACTGAATTGACTAGTTCAACGGTGGATGAAACAGCTTTGACCATCCTGAAGAGGCAAGGAAGTCGAGGAATCACAATAGTAAGTTTGCAGAGGAAAATCAGATTTGATATCAAGTTTAATCCATATTGATCGAAATGACAGACACAACGTTCCAAACTGGCAGCTAACGACTTTGAAACTTCCAAATTTCACCAAGACACGTGGAATTGCTACCTCATGTTAGGATTTGTTTCGGCACACATTCCATGGAATGCTATGTCAAATCTGGAGCTACAACAGTCATATAAGGCATTACGCGACGATCTAGTCCTACCGTCCGCTTCCACCATTAGCATCATTGGCGGGAGGGAATATGCACTGACTGTGGATGCAATTGAGATGCAATTGCCGTTACGAAATGACGTTAGTTTAGCTTTGAATGGATGGACTTCAACAAACAAACTGGCCATAACGTCGGTCTATGCCAACTTTATGGATCGAAATTGGGCATTGCGTGAAGTACAACCTAATTTCAATGAGGTTGATTGCCTGTTCTGTTCCCGTTTCGAAACCTAATTAGAGATGATAGGTCAAGGGCCAACATACTGCAGCAACGCTAGCCATATATTTGAATGATGTGCTTGATCGTTTTGAGCTTACCGACCGCCGTTTGATTGTTATCACCACTCATAATGCTTCCTCAAACTACTCAATGACACGCGAGCTGCAATCAACACTTGAGGCCTCTGGAATCGAGTGGCTGGCATTGAAGAACCACATACCATGCATGGCGCACGTCATACAGCTGGCTTTAGGTGCATTCATGAGCAGTCGTGGTGTTAAAGGCCGCACCAAGTCCTGGGAAGCCCATGAGCACCATCAGCAATTTGGAGAGAATGAACGCATAGACATTGGGAAGAGTGAAAGACTTCGAATAGAGGGCAATGCGAGAATCAACAAGGTGTCGGCCATGAGACCAGGTTTAGCAAAGATAATTGAGAAAGTACGTATTTCATGAGATTTTGAAAGTCCTGAAACCGACCTTCATATAGCAGAGAATGCTTGCTGTATTGATTATGCTGACACCTGGTCGCCAAAACGAGTTCATTGACTGTCAAGGAGCCAAAGTCCGGATTGCAGTACTTCAAATTATGGATGTGAAGACACGTTGGAACTCTACTCTGGAGTTGCTCAAGCGCGCCTACCGATTACGGGAATTCACACGCGAGTCGCTTCAAAACCCAAAATACCCTGAATACCGGCCACTATTCACAACTCTGGATGAATGGACGATTGTCAAGTATGTCATTGCAGTATTGAGGCCATTTCGATATTGGACCCTTTGGATGTCGATGAGGCATTCAGTCACATTGCATCAAGTTATCACAGTGTACGATGACATGTTCGATCACATGGATAGCTTGATGCGAGCTTTGCCCAGGAAAAAGACTCGATGGAAGGAAGACTTGTTCTTCACAGTGAAGTTAGCTCGACAGAAGCTTTCCAAATACTACGCTGAGGTGACTCCAACCACGGGAATGCTTCTGATGTCCGCACACATTCTCCATCCTTTCCGGAAGTTGTGATCGTTTAGGAGATGGGACAAGTGAATGGATATCAATCCTGAGGGCAAGACATCCTACACTACACATTACCGAGAGGCCTTTCTGCAGTACGTGAAAAATATATACTGTGCCAAACATCGATGTGTGCCAGTCAATAAACTCGAAATGGTACCGAGCAGCAATCTCGTCCCCTCTGCACCGGCTTCAGGGTCCTATCAATCATCCTTTGATCCATATGATTTGTCCAGCGATGATGAGAAATACTTAACGCCTAACAATGTGGCTGAGACAACACCCGGACGAAGCGATTGCGCAGCCTGCATATTGACCGCCGCCAGGCTCTATTCGAATTCGCTGCCCAAAGCACCAAAGAACAGGGGACAAAGCAATCCAAATCTGAATGATTACCACTCCGACCAAATGGAGATTAGCAGTACATTTTGGATACTGGACATAACCAATTGGTGGCACTAAGAAGAGGAAACGCATTCAAAGTACCCCGATCTCTCTAACGTGGCGCGGGTCATATTCTCTATCATACCACCTGGTGTCGGAGTCGAGGCCAGTTTTTCCCTTGGCCGAGATGTTATTGGCTGTAGGCAGTCAAATACCACAGGCGAGACCTTTTGCGAAAACCTCATTGTCAGGCGGTTCGCTCGAGCTAATAATGGGATTATGGCAGGCACTGACCCAGAATTGGATACGACAAGCTCAGAAAACGACTTGGAAATGAAGAAAGAGGCGGAGGAAAGGAAATTACACAGAATGGCCAAGGTTCATGACTTTTTGGAGATGTGGCAGGGCAGCCAAAACCTACATGCTACCCAGAAGGAATCTCGCGCTCAAAATAAGCAGATGACCGCCGTAGCATCAGCAAAATGTATTTTAGTCACTGGAAGTCTCCAGGAGTGTCTGAGAGGATGTGGAGTGTAAACTTAGATGCGTCAATTTCAGGAGAGTATCAGACCCTAGGAGGGCATTCCGGCCGGCCTTCGGAGTAAGTGGGATCTCTGATGACTGGTACAGAAGTACCATGGGAGTGAGTGTGATAAGTTTGAGAACACCTCGGTGCGCCGGAGAGAACTTTGGGTGCACCTGGGAGCACCTGGGAGCACCGGCGACAAGTCTGGGAGCGCTGACGACAAGTCTGGGAGCGCGGACGACAAGCCTGGGAGCACCTCGAATCACTGTAGAGCAGTTTGGGAAAAACATATTCCTTGGGAACGCTGCTGATGCGCCTGGAAATCATAGCTACTACTTATCGTTCAACGATTTTTAAAACTCATGTATTCAGTTTGTACACTCATCTATGTATTTATATAGCAACCCATTTACACACAGTATATCTGGACTGGCTGCAGGCGGTGCTTGAGAGCAATTTGAGGTGCTCCTGAAAATGACGATCGACTGAACTTAGAGATACACTCCAAGGCCGTGATCGAGCGAGTTTGGAGATGCACTTGGAGGCGGTAATCGAGCGTATTTGGAGATCCACTTGGAGGCCGTGATCAAGTGAACTTCGAGGCCATAATCGAGCGAGTTTGGAGATTCACTTGGAGGCTATGATCGAGCGAGTTTGGAGATACAATTGGAGGCCATGATCGAGTGAGTTTGGAGATGCTCTTGGAGGCCGTGATCGTGTGAACGTGGAGATACACTTGGAGGCCATGATCGAGTGAACTTAGAGATGCACTCCGGGATCGTGATCGAGCGAGTTTGGAGATACACTTGGAGGCCATGATCGTACGAACTTGCAGGCAGTAATCGAGCAAGTCTGCAGATACACTTGGAGGCCGTGATCGAGAGACTTTGGAGATGCACCTGGAGGCCATGATCGAGCGACATTGGAGATACACTTGGAGGCCGTGATCGAGCGAGATTGGACGAGTACTTAGAGGTGGTCGAGGGACGGCGCGCCGGGTGCTGAGACTCTATTCATCATTTAGTTAAATTGCAACCGTGGGAATGTGACAAGGAGACCTTACCTTTGATTTGAGCTCTCATGGAGAGCTGGCTGATGGCAGTCGATTGTGTAGGGAGGCACGCCGGACGCTGATGGTACATTCAGGGCTCAACTCGAAATCATGGGAATGAAGGGAAGACAAACAATCTTGGGTGGATGCTGTACCTGGTGTATGCTGTACTCGGTGTATGCTGTACTCGGTGTATGCTGGACTCGGTGTAAACTCATGATCATGGCATGGAGAGATAGAGAGGGATGATTGAACTTTGTGTTCTGCGATGATGGTAGAGTTGTGAACGAGAAAGAGAGAGATGGGGATGAAGATGAGAACGATGTGTAGGATACGAGCGGATATGAGAAATCAGGGGTACCACTTGCCTGATTGGGTTGGGAACACCTCGTATCGGTGTAATTACACACCGGATCGGGACTTGTACCTGCTGTATCGGGGATGGTATATTGACTCGCACACGAAATTCTCTTAAGTCCCAGTTTCTCATGATGATTTCCCCCATCTCCTCTCATCTCTCTCTTTCTCATCCTCAAGTCTACCATCACCTAAGAATACGAAGTTAAGTCATCGCTCTCTATCTCTCCATGCCATGATCAAGAGTTAACACCGAGTACAGCATACACCGAGTACAGCATACACCGAGTACAGCATACACTGCGTACTGCATACACTGCGTACTGCATACACCATGTACTGCATCATCCCAAGATCGACTGTCTCCCGCTCCCAGCCAGTCTCTCATCTCTCGGCAGACCATGTTGTACTCAATTCTCTACATTCCCACAATCACGAGTTAACCAATGAATAGAGTATCAGCTCCCGTCGCGCCTCCCTCCCGAACTACCCCATCCAGATTGACCGTCTCCAAGTACTCCTCCAATCTCGCTCGATCACTGCCTCCAAGTGCATCTCTGAACTCGCTCGATCATAGTCTCCAAGTGTATCTCTAAACTCGCACGATTACGGCCTCCAAGTGCATCTCCAAACTCGCTCGATCACAGCCTCCAAGTACATATTTAAGGAGCGACGGCGGGTCTACGGAGATACAGGGGTAACGGAGGTGGAAAGAGTGACGGGGAGTATACACTCGGCAGACCCCGGAGTAGATAGACATCATCTCATTTCCATCTCATCTCCATCTCATCTAATCATACAATGAAAATACACACTCTATCTTTCCCAACTTTTGGTCTCACTCGCTCTGTCCGCGATAT